>ENA-UOTZ01000019-UOTZ01000019.1-compost-metagenome-genome-assembly--contig:-NODE-19-length-96656-cov-27.079624_pt1 | contig 96656 bp, 73 predicted proteins | sample MGYA00238144_ERZ746983 | MGnify/ENA primary metagenome ERZ746983 (study PRJEB28759, sample SAMN06268863) | compost metagenome | isolation source: single cell | place: USA: California, Emeryville, Joint...
GAGGTCCCTCCTTGGATAGAATAGATAGCGCTGATTCCACGAAGAAAGTAAAAGAACCTGTTTAGATTTATACTTGAGGGCAGAGCTGGATACTTGTCCGATTGTAGAAGTATTCTTCCGAAAGTACGATTAACAGAGAAACATTAGCCATGAGCGATTTAAATAACCCACAAACCTTTATGATTGTTAGCGTGATGCTGCGAAGGTTTTTACCTATTTATTCATTTGATTTAGCAGCCACTATCTTTATTATAGACATAAAAAATTTCAATGATTGAGCCAAATTATAATACAGTATATCCAAAAAAAGCTCTACGATCAATGATCGCATTCTTTCCACAAAATTCTTCCTCCAAATTTATAATTTGCTAAAAGGCAAAAGATCAATGCTAATGCAAAATACCCCCACAATTCGACTAGAATGCCGACCTCGAAGCAGAGTGCAGATACTTACGCAAAAAGATAGTGAGACTCTTTCTCCCCTGCGTTGGTCGAAATCTCGAGCTATTTCAAGAGATTCAAGTCCCCAAACTGTCTCAATAAATTATAAAGAGAAACAGCTTCAGTTCAAGTCACTTAATACGAGTTCAGATTTGAGTCCTAGTCCAACTATGAGTAATTTCAGTTCAGATCTTACCCATCATACATCATCCACAAGAAAATATAACTCAGCAGAAAACTCTCCTCAGGTTCTGGACAAAGTAACTCCTTCAGGGGAAAATCGCGCCTTCAATGCTTATAACCAAAACTCTTCTAGACATAACAGCACATCTATGCCCAGTCTGAGAAGAGGAAATAATATGTCGTTTGCTCGTTCATTAGTGGACTCAAAGTTCAAAAACTATGGGCGACAGGGCTCAGTGAGTTATTCTCAAGTTGAATCTTCAGTGCTTAGTCTGCACTGGGTGAGGAAAAGCTCAAAGTTCAATGTGCAGCCAAGACCATCTCATTTAATGAATGCGTCAATAGTCACCCTTGGTCGCAAGGCATTTTTATATGGAGGAATAAAACAGGATGGAGTATCAAATCAGCTATGGACATATAAACCTTATAAAGATAATTGGAAGCTCCTGGAAGCAGGAGAGATACCCCCACGAGCAGGCCATTGCTCTGTGGTGATAAAAAACCAAATATTTGTCTTTGGCGGAGAAACATCAGAAAGCAAAAATACAGCCATTTCTCGATGCTCGAATGATCTTTACTGTTATAACCCAAATTTAAATCAATGGAACCAGATCAAGCCATCGTCACAAAGCAAAGATTTTATAACACCAAGGAAGCATGCGGCGGCCTGTGGATTTAACAATTTTCTCTTCGTCCTTGGAGGAATTGATTCGATTGGGACTGTTCTTGGAGATTTGTGGGTTTTCAGCACTGGTAACTACTCTAGATTTGCCTTCACGAAAAATAATCATTTATCAATACTGTCTAGATCAAAGGATTTGGAAGAAGTTAAAAGTCAAAAAGACCGACTCACTTGAAGTGAAAGGCATTGCATATCATGCTTTTGTTGCAGCATTTGGGAGTAAATTATCTCTCAATGACTCCATGGTAAATCTTTCTTCCTTGCCACTTTTTTGAAAAGATTTCTAGCCGAGGAACGAAGGATTCTATGTGTTTGGAGGAAAAAACGAGAAAGGAGAAGTTTTAGGGACTCTTCGTAAACTTTCATATGACCCAAACTCTTTGGAACTGAATTGGTCCACACCGTTCACAAAAGGACAAAGCCCAGCGAATCGGTTCCAACATACCATGGCTTTCTATCCTGAAGGCAACTACCTGATTGTTTGCGGAGGAAGATCAGGTGACGCCCAAGCGACTTACATCCATCATGATGTCAAAATCCTATACCTTGAAAGTTTTACTTGGGTTTCTCCCAAACTCTCTGGAGATATTTGTCAAAAAGAACGTTTTGGTCATTCAGCTTGCGTCGTGGAAGGTCAGATGATTGTTTTCGGCGGAAAATGCAAAGGAAATTTACTTGATGAAAGAATTGCAATTCTCGAATTAAGTAAGTTACTTCTGATTAATTCTTTTGTAATTTTGATTCAACAGGACCAGAAGAAGTAACAAAACACAATAATCAGCTTAAAATGGAAGAAAACATTGTAAGGCAAACTGCATTAGCTCTTTCGAAGGAAAAAAAGATGCTCAACCGAATTCTCAAAGATATCGAAATTGAGAAGAGCAGTATTGTTTTGGACGATCCCAATCGAGAAGGTGAGTTTTTATAATTTTTTTCCCCCAAAAAGTAACCCTTATATCCTTCTTATCCAGATGATTTGTCCTACGTCACATCCTCATTGAAAATTCCATCAAGATCTTTTTCGAGTGAATTCAGAATTACAAATCATCGAAGTCTTAATAAGATCAGTACTTTCGAAAGTGATGTATCGCAATTTAACCTATGAATATATAGAGGAAAGACAATCAACTCTCGATGATCGACAAATAGCAGAAAATTTCCAAGAGGATGCAGAGTATCCAAGAATCAGAACAAACCTGAACACATCTTTAATTCGAGCGCCCAGTCGAGAAGACAGTACAAAATTGCATTAATTGGGAATTCATACTTGACCTAGAGCCATATCATGTAGAAAAAAGCACTACAGCAACAGCTTTCCCGAAAATTAAAAGGAATATTCAACTGAGCACTGGTATATTTGATTTCCATGGAGTCAAAATTTATATTAAATATTCTAATTAGTAGTGAATGGTCGTTCTCAAGAATCCCTAAACTCCAATTCTCCGCTCCTAAGTAATCCAAGAAATTCGTTTGAAAAAGCGAAATTCGCAAGGCAAAACCAACATCAGATTGGTTTTAAAAAGATTTTGAACGGAGTTGCACCTCAAGACAACAAATAAATTAAATCTTAAATAATAAAACTGCAATTCTTTCTGGTATCATTTATTTTTTTACCCTTTAAGCTAAAATGCTTCGATTCCTTTGTTAATATGTTGCTGTTATTATTTTTTTTCCTGATTATCATTGCTCCATATGAGTTTAATATATAACCTCACGATGTTCTCATATTCTCACAAATGCTCAAAAGAATTAACGCTTGCTTTCATAGAAATTGTTTACAAAAATGGAACAAATTTATTAAACAGATTATTAAACTTATATAATAGGTCGTCCAGAAAGTTAGATCAATGTTCAAACAGGGGCAAGGATACACAATAATTGGCCGAATTGCTGGATATAGGAATTTGTATCAAACGTATTTTAATAACCACACATCGGCATCGCATACTCCCAAGAGTATTGACCAGATAGTTTTGAGAGCTACTCTCTTTTCTCGACAACAATACAGCTGAAGTTTATTTTATGTACCTCAAGCTCTCCTATCTCATTTGATTCTTAATTTCTTTAGTCTCTTCTGTATATTGCATAGTCACTGCCAGAACTCATCAAAGTGAACTATCCAACGGAAGAAAAATTTTTTCTTTCTGAGAATTTTAAAATCACTACTGCATGCAAGCAGGATCGATAGGTGTGCTACTCGCAATTTTTATTATATTGTTTGTTTATTAATGCTGATATGATACTTATATAAAGTCCAAATGACGACTCTTCACTGCGAAAGATATTAAGAATACCTCTAATATATGTATCCTTAGTATATCAGACTGTTAGCATACAATGAATAAGAAAGGTTTATTAAATATTCTTAAGAAAATGTAAAGATATCGAAAGCGAAAGGAGATGCTCGCCTTCGAAATTAATCAGCAAGACTCCTGAGAACACTTTCCTAGAAGTTCTGAATGTCCATCTTCTTCTGCTTTAATGGGACTTTCCTTCTTACTGGTTCGATATTGACTGATGTAGCATTTTTGGCACATGCCTTTCGCATAAAGGCGATCATGAGAGCATGCCCAAGGCTTCTTCATTCTTCCAAATTTATGATAACAGGCCTTACATAATCCCTACAAAAGTTGTTCTTCATTAAGGACAGCAAAATAGCAAATCTTACCTTTGCATAGTGGTCTCTTTCACTATGACCACAATTTACTGAGATTCGTTCTTTGCTACTATTGAAAATCAATAAGAATAAAAGCGAGGATTTTACATTTTTTTAGATGTTTGGTTTAAAGGAATGAGTGACTTTGCCGATTCCCCTTTAGAAGTGTCAGATTCCGAATCGCTAGGTGAGTGGACGACTAGACCTTCATTTTGAGTGTTACACACCTTTTGGGTCACAAGAAGAGAGGTTTGAGGGGCAACTGCTGATAGTGAGTTGGGAGTAGTGGACAAGCGAATTTTAGCCAAAACGTCATTGCTAACGCCGTATTGAGTGTTGACGTTATTGCAGACTGGGTAGTTGGTCGATAACCCGGTGAGTTGATTTAAGGCGAGAAGCCTTGGGTCGACGAGGGGAGGACAGAATCCCCAAGATTGAGCCAACAGTTTCTGAGACATCATGTGCAAAAGCATCTCTGGCGTGGGTGATGGCATCACAAGGACCTTCGTTGCTTTATCTGCAGTTAGTTGGGAGAGGACTCCGAAGTATGATTGGTTGCTTCCAAGTGAATTCATTTAAGAATTAGTTAACGATTTGAAGAAAATATTGAAATGAATTATAATCCGGTCTCGAAGCAGTTATATCCACGCATAGGACAAGCACAATATAAATTAAAAAGCGCGACAGTAATTTAGATGGAATTCTTGATTCCAAAAAATTTTATAAGAAAATTTATTTGAAACCAGTTAACTTGATAACAAATTCTGGCTCAAAAATTAATAAATTAACTGGTTGACTTGGGATTGGATTTATTATGTTGTTCTCCACTTTTGAAAAAGGCAATTCAAATATATCTATGCTCTTATTTGGAGAGACTGACTATAAGAGTTTCAATCAAAGTTAGGTGCTCGAAGAGAAAAACAACTCTCGTGTTACTTCTGCAAGAATATTGAGAGTCGATTAAAACGCCAGAATTTAAATTCTACGAAAAAATACCAGTGCAAATTATCAAACATTTCAAAATCGCGCCAGCCAAGAACAATAATTTAAAATAAATAAAAACGAAGTACCTTCGAATATTGTTAACTACATCAATCTAGCTGATTGTTAACTGCATCAATCTAGCTGATTGTTAACTACATCAATCTAGCTGCTACTATATTTGCTGCTGTGCTCCTAACAATGAATAAGCAATCAATATCATCAATTAAGTGCCTAAATGTAGAGCTGTTCATCATTCAACATCACCAAACGAAGCATCTGAGAGCCTAAGATTGAGCATCATATTCAATTTGTTTGGGACCAACAGTTCTGTCCTTCGCTGAAAGCTTGAAGTCGCTTATGATAGTTACAACCCCAGAACTGATTTTCATCACAGAGAGGTGATCCCGAATGTTTTCAATTGAACAAATCTGCAGTCCATAATAGAATTACTCTAAATATCGCTTCCAAGCACAACAAAATCATGAAGATTTTAGTTTTAAGGCTTCTTTCCCTTGAGATGCAACTCGCGTCATCGAGAGCTGATTTGTGGTCCAGCTATTGTGGATTACTGGATCAAGTTATTTTCAATGTCCATTCATGAGCTGCCTGAGACCTTTGAAAACTTCTGATGGGTGTAGAGAAACGCATAGCCACTGACAGAAAGCCCATGGAACCATTCTTTCAACAAACTGAAATTCCTAATTGAATCAATTTCTCTACATAATTGCTATATACATAGGGCTTAAAGCTATTCATTGGTTCTTTACTTAGATGAAGGGTGGTAAAATTAGGAAGTGAAGACCTTCACGGAGAGGATCTCTTGAGAAAGTAATGGACGAATTTGAAACTTTCGAGATTTGAAGATGAAGGTTTAGTGACAACTTACTTCTGGATTATTTTTTCCGATTAGTGTACTATTAATACTTTCGTGTTAACAGCATTCATTTTAAACGTGCATCCCTATTGTTTAAATATTGTTTAAAGCGCAAACTGGCCGCCAGCTGATTAGATTTAAGTGTCACCTCAAGGTGACATTAATATGGGTAAAAGTACGAATTAGGAGATTTATAGGACGATACTCTGTTTGCAAGAGTTTTTGATTTCGATTGACAAACTGCGATTCCCACTGAAATTTCTGTCTCTTTCTTTTTGGAAATCAGGAAATATAGGGGGAAAAAGCAATACCGCAACTATTAGTGGTATTTTGTAAACATTTCTTCGAAATTGAAATTGTACGACCTCAACTAATGTAAATTAATTTTTCTCTAATATCACTAATCTATCATCTATGTATCTCGCTTCTGTGAGCAAGTTTCCCTTCCGATATAAGTTTCAATTACTTCATTATTATAGAGATCAGTGAGACTTCTTCTTATGAAGATCTTATGTGCAACTCTTGAACAATTTGCTCGAAATTAAATAAAATTGTTGATTTCTGTCTCCTACATAAATACACAGATCTATCTTTTCGCGTTATTTATGCATTCTAAAGTCCAATTAATTAATTCCAAGGGGATTCACATCACTACACTATTAATAAATTACCGTTAAGAAACCGAATTTTTTCAAACTCGATAAACACCAATTTTTTTAGAAATTGACCTTATTAAGTGATATTATCCGATTTTAGTCTTTCGCTACAGTTTTCAATGAGAGGCGGGTGCTACTGATATAATTCGATTTTGAGGAAAAACCGTTTTGAATGTAAGCATCGTGAATTGAATGTTACTACTAGGTGCTCGGTGCAATTATTTTGAGAATAAATGTTTTTAGAGCTATTCATTTTCCAAGTCCAAAATATGAAAATATATCTTTAATTCTTCAAAAACGAGATAGATTTGTAGAAAAATGAAATATATCCTCTTGTTGTCTAAATTTCTTTGTAAACTAGATATTCTACGCTATTATATGTTAGATTTTTCATAAAAAGTTGAAAGATGATCATTGATTTGAGAAATCGAGCAAACAGGATTTTAACAAAGTATGCATTAATAGTCTCAAATATCTTAAGAAAATGTATGCTATCTTCTTTAAGATAAAATCAGAACAAGAAAGAACCTACAGAGCATGAAAATATTACACACCCAGAAACGCTTTATCACTTGATATTTCATTTCGCTTCTTGCTTTACATTGTTCGGACCCATCTCAAGAGCATTCTCAATTGCAGTATTTGGCTTCTCAGCCACCTTATCAGTAAGCAATGCAAGTTCTTTCATTGAAAGCTGTTTTATAGGATTAATGGATTATCATTAATGAAATAGGGTGGCTTACCTTTTGGCGAAGCTTAAGGTAGCACTTTTTGCAATACCCTTTAGCAAAGTGAGCTTGGTGATCACATCTCCAGGGTTTTCGTGTCTTTCCGAAAGTTTCATAGCAGTTTTTGCACAAACCCTAAAATGGATCGGATTTAATTGACATGCCCGAAAGAAAGTTATGAAGTACTTTGGCATGATGGCTCTTCCAAGGATGACCACAGATGACCTTCGTTCTTTTTCTTGCTCTCTGTGTTGGTTCTCCAGGATTCTGGATATGTATTTCCTTCTCAAGAACAATTTTTTTCCCAGTTTCAAATTCATCGTCTCGCATACTCATGGAAGACTTCGTACTAGCATTTGACACTTTTTTTTGGAAGAAATCAGTCAATCCTTCAGAATCTTCTGCAGTTTCAAATTTTTTCAGAGGAAGTGGTGGAAGTTCAAGCAGTTGGGTCATTTGAGGCTGCTGCTGGATTTGCTGTTGGATAATGGGTTGTGGTGGCTGTACTTGTGGCAGTAGACCTCGGTTCTGACTTAGAACGTTTTGAGGCAGCAAGTTGTTTGGAAGTCTGTTCTCAACTTGCATGGAATTCACACCTAGCAGCCCTAAAGATGGTCCAAACAACATCGCGGGGTCAAAGTAATTTGGTTGAAGCAAGTTGGAGCGATTAATTCCATTGATACCGTTAATTGGATGTTGAGTGATTCCAGCCTGTTGTAAAATCATTTGCTGAGCTACACTCAACGAGAGAGCTTGCTGAAGATACCCTTGGAAGCTTCTGACCATTTGGGCTTTTGCCATCTGCTTCTGGAGTTCAATGTTCTGAAAAGCTTCTAAGTTCTGCATTAAACCTTGAAAGGAAAGAGGTATTGCTTGGATTTGGATTTAGTAGATCTGATTAGATTATTTCGCTTTTGAATCAGGATTAAATGAGTAATACTTGAAAACGATTCAAATTATTACGATATAGAATTAAGCAGACTTAACACTATCAAAGGCATCAGCATCATCAGAAAACTTTTTCAAATATCTTGATTCAAAGTATAATGAACAGCTGTTGATGCTAGTCCGCATCGTTAGACACTCTTTAAATAATTACCAGAATAGGTTTTTAGGAAAAGAATTTATTTCAAGAATCAAGAAAAGAGGTCCAGTAACTCACTTCCTTCTGGAATGAGCTGGTTGGTGGAATATGATTCTTGAGAACATATCCTTCTGGTTGCTAATTATAAGAATATATGCATGGAGCCAAAATTTCGAAAAGAGTGAAACCTGATACCTTTGTTCGGATATAAAACTCCGCAATGAATCTGCTTCTGATGTTTGTTTTGCGTTTCACTTCAATGAATAATAATCGGATGTGTTAAAGACTGATTAACTCGATATTAGTTAGGGTTTCAAATATTTTGCTTGTCTTGGCAACCAAATGAGCTTGCAAATTAAGCTGAACCTTGCTGAGTACTATCCTAGTGAACGAAAGCCTCTCTCCTGTGGTAATCTAAATTGCGTCGAATCGTTTGAATTTTATCATTGGGAGATATTCCTCAACTCTTTTTTGATTGTTGAAGAAATGTATGTACAGGACGAAAAAGGTCAGTCAAATCTAAAAGAAAACACTGCTTCACTCAACTCTCCACCAAATATTTTAGCCTTTCGTAGAAAAGAAGAAAGGTTAGTCGATAAATGTCATAAAAGTTTACATCTTTTGCAATCTTCTTTTACAGGAGATGATCACACTCTGAGCTGAAAATTTTAGACTTTCATCATTCGTTGTGGAACTGGCCTTACAAGTAGGCACTTGTGAGTTCTCTTGACAACTCCACCAATTAACATTAATTTTCAACTCAAAGATTTTTCTTAGTGGAAAAAATCTGAACCTAAATTTCAACTTTCTTTTCTGCCAACATGCCTTTTTACTGTGAGCCGAGTAAGGATGTTACCTTATGATTACCGACTAAATTACATAAATTTTTGATTTAATAGAACACTTCTCATAAATATTAAATTTTTTTTGAAATAATTCATTTGGGAGTAATTATTGATTTAGCTCTCTCTAAGAAAGATTTGAGAAGGAGTACTTAAATGCTAAAACAGTTTTCGTTGTGAGAAGATAAAGTTTCAATTTCGGAAAAAACCTGTTTTAATTAATTATTGAGTCTTTGCTCTCGAACGTTTCCTGCAATAAAATACTGTACTAATAAAGAGCGGAAATAAAATTTATTTTACGAATTAATATCGCCGACACAGAATGCTTTTTAATCATACCGTACAAAAAGCTAAAAGATCAAAGACCTCAGAAATGGGTTGAATTCATTCGGATAGTATCATAAAGTACCACAAAAACTCCACCACATAATGCTCCACCAACTTGAGCAGAAACATTCTTCACCTCAAAAATTCCAGAATTATTTTTGTTCGGCACCAGAGAAACAATTGGGGACAAAAGAGAAACAGCCTACTTCGTAAATCTGTCTAGTATTGAACCCCAATACACGAAACAAAGATAGGAATTAGGTATGAGTTACTAACGCTTATAAAGAAATATAAATTAGCTTTCTTTGATATAAAGCTCCTGTGCCCAATTAATCTGATCCTCACAAATTTCATTATAATATTCCGAGCTACGACAGAATATCCTCCGAAATTGCGAATAATTCTCAAATAAAACTGTTTTAGAGTACATACTGTCATGGGCCAGAAAACCTCGAAAGCTACCTCCTCCCCTCATAAGAGATCCCGAAGCCAGTCCTTTATTGAGAAAAATCGGTCTGTCATCGACGCAGGAAACCCAAACAACAGAAAGTCAGATCAAGATAAAGTCCCAGTATTTATCAAAGATGATGATCTCACAGAAAAGCCTAATATGAATTCGCAACCTGATGCAGGTGTTCGATCCAATAGGAAAACGAAGACTCTCGCTCAAGTCCCAACTGTTACCGCCAAGGGGAACCTTCAATCAATAATTCATTCAAAAAGTCGTAGTTATACGGTTATGCATCCTCCAATCAGCGAAGATCTCTTTTGTGAGTTTCTCTATTACATTGATGAAAAATCAAGCGTGTTGTGTCTGTTCTACCCCAAAACCAGTAAATGGAAGAAAAATGAGCTAAAGATCGCTCATTGCTCTCACCCAGGCTTTGGGCTCTCTTCCTTTGGAGCCATTGTTCTTCGTAACGAAATCCTCTCTTCTCTCCAGAATTCTGCAATATTGCCAATTGATCATGACTTGATCCATATAATCGGGAGGTTTCATTTAGAATATCGAATCTCTCAGAATAGTTTCCGATTGCTGACAGAGAAGAACCCTCTAAAGTTTTCGAATCCGACAGCTTGTCATGGTGACAGGAAAATTTACTTCTTATCCGGAGAGAAAGGCAGTGAGTATACGAATGCTTGTGTCGAGTACGATTTAGAAACTCGGTCTTGGATTTCTCTTCCGAATCTCCCAGAGCCCCATGTAAACGGAAGTGCTCTCTTTTTCAAAGAGGGTGACAAAGCCAAGCTTGCGGTACTCGGAGGATTTTCGGCGAAAGGCTCTCCAAATATTGTTGTCAGTGTATTTGATTTTGAAGAGTATCAGTGGGAAACGATACCGATGCCCGAAGCGATAGCGATGTCCGATGAATCAAAATTTGTGAAAGCACCAATTTTCCTGGATGATCAAAATACGCTATTAGCTATAGATTCAGACGGTATATTCTATGAATTGAATACTGAACAGAAGAAATTTCAAAAAGCCGAAGGATTGTTCTCGCTGCGAGAGTTCCGAACACGGAAAATCGTCTCTTATTGCCGAACTGCTGTGAATCAGTTAGCCATTCTGACAAAAAATACTCAGATCTCAATGAGAATTGACTTGCTGTTAGTTGAAGAAAGCTCGAGTCCAACAACTTCAGAAAAAAAGACAGCACCACCAGAGTACACTGACCATAAAGTAAGCCTTAACCGCATGAATACCAAAACGTTTTCAGAGTGAAATCTCATCTAATTTTCTCTAATCTACAAGAATTTTTTATTCGTAGTGTCCAATTCTGTTTGATACATGATTAACACAGAAAGCCGTAAGATTACGGAGGATATCATTATTATCTATTTATTGATATCGATTTCTTAAAATTTATTACATATGATATCAGTGTTTTATTCTTTTCTCTCCTTTATTTTTGATTCCATCTAATGCAATTTCTACTGCTACAACTTAAAAGAAAAGTTTGAGCTATTAAATCAAATTTCATAATACTTGCTACAATGATGTTGTGAATTCCTCTTACCAAGCTGAAAGATTTGAAAATAATTCATTATATCCACATGAATGTTTTTAAGAATAAAGCATCGAGAAGTACCAGTGATTAGACGAGACAGTACATATTTCAATTTAGAATTGTAATAATTGATGATTTGAATATGTAAAAGTTAATACAGTCGTCTAAGTTCAAACTGGAAAAGTACCTGAAATCAAACAATAAATAGTTTTGGAATTCCTGAAATCGCTCGGAAACCAAGTGATTAAGATGAAATCATTTCTGCTTACCTATCACCAGATTTCTTGATTTTCCGACTGCTTGACATGAGCTTAAAAAATAGTTTTCTCTCTAAATCATCACAAAATTTCTTTTCTGATGTCGAGCGTTTCCCTTCAGTCTGGATATTTTCTTCCAATATTTGAATTTTCTTGTTACTATTTGCTTCACCTACAAAAAAAGTTACAATTTGCTCACTCAATAGCAGCATATCATACTCGGTTTAGCGATAATGGCTTGTTTTCTATTCAAAATAATCAAACATTTCATGAAGTCAGTCCGAACTTACCTCGTTGAAATCAAATCTGGTTTGAGATTGTCATAGTCAAATGAGTCACCAGGATAACTTTTCATCTTTGATTGTACTTTTCTTAAGGATTGTAGATTCTCTTCTGCAAGCATTGTATCATATATTTCTCTTAGTTCTGGATTCAGAAGAGTTTCATATGCGTCTTGTAATTCGCTGTCGCAGATATGACTTCGAGATGATTCCTTGACACGTCATAAAATGAATGGATTCAAGCAAATTGGATACACTCAGTTTGGAGAAAGCCTCTTGAATGACTACTTCTGAGGCTAACTCGTCAACTCCAAGAATTTCATAGAAAGAGAGGGTCTTTCGTTTCAGCATCCCGATGAACGTTTGATGGAGATTTCGAAATTTGTAGATATATCTACAACAGCTAGCTACATTAAATTCGCAGAAAACGTTATTTCTCGAAATTTCCTCAGTGTAAAACTCGCGCGATTCGAAACTATTTAAACTTAAAGAGAGAAGGTTCAAATATGGAATAAAATAGGTATAACCGTTAATAGACTTCCAATTTCTTGGAAGATCTATAGCCGTTCTCAGAAAGCAGCTTCTTTACAATGAGTTCAAGAGCTGCAAATTTAAAAAATAATGCCGAAATGTCCTTGTATCTTGACATAGTGCAATAAAATAAATAATTCAGATTGGCCAAATCATGTATTCGGTATGATCGAAAGTTGTAGCGACAATCCAATCTGCTTTCGAACCTAGCAATTATGTGTTTATCAGCATTAGAAAACTTAAGAAATTTCACCAAATTAGAAAAACCAAAGAGACGTGAACCAAGACGTGCTCAACTATCTTGGTTAGAAATATGGCGTAGCGGAACTACTTCATGGAAGCTATAGTGTAGCAAAAAGAACCAGCCTTATTGCAGAAAACAGAAGCTTAAATATAAAAAACCAAACTGTTTATCGAACTCAGGTACTGGTAAAACTGGATTCATTGGCATCAATGAACTAACAATTCTGATTTTCTTCAGGACAAGATTCCAATTATCATGTGTTTGCTGACAAAGCTTTCTTTTATTCCTTCTGTGTGCATGCGATAACGGCTAACAACCATGAAAAGAAAGTTAAGACCCACATTGGTTCAAGTTGTGCAAAACAGAGTCTTTAGTCTTATCCGTCAATATCTCATTGCTCAATACAGCTGCATAATGTGGTATCTTCATGAAAAGAAGTTTTTCTCCTCTGAAAATGAAATTCTTCTCCAAGTCTCGATGCTTCTTGCTCTCTCTCTTAGCGTGTGAAGGCCAATGGTGTCATTTCTTCGTTTCAAACATTCTCTTCTAGTTTAACAAGCTAATACATCATTAAGCCAGAGGATTATAATGGAGTTGAGAACATCTGTAGTTATAAATTTTATTTAAACAATATGTCTTGGATAACGTCCAACTCTTCTCAAAAAATACGCCATATTTTGCATTGATTTGTCCGAAGATATCCTCTTTCATTAACTTAAAGAAGTCAATCTATTTTGTGTGACTATGATTATCATAAAGTCGACAAATAAAAATTCTTATGACCTTACAATATATATTCAAGAGGCCTTTACTGTAAAATTGATATTATCAAAAAGTAAGACGAGAAAAACTAAGAACAGATCTCTCCATAAAGCAAGTATTGAAATTCAAAAAAAAATTTTGTTTAGATTGCTACAACTGTAGTGTACCCAAAATATTTTTTTGAATTCATTCCACTTGCAAATTTTTTTTTTCCCATATTGACATTTAGTGATTCTTTTTGTTTATCTTGCGACTTCTTGTATGAATTCTACTCACGAGACTGTCCTCAGAATTTTTCCATTTAGCTTTTGGAGCATGATTGATCTTTTTGCCTGTTGATTCTTCTTTCTTGACGATTGAGAAATCTGGATGTGAGGCATAGCATGTGATAGCTCGACTTTGTGAAATCCTCTCGGCAAGATGAGTCGATTTTTTCACTTGAGCTGGCCTTTTTCTAACAACCCGATCAAAAGACAAAATCTTCTCTTTTAAATTTGCTAATTCAGATTCAATAGCCTCGACTCCATTGGTGAGGTTTCTGATCTTCGTCTCAAACGAACTTTCTGTATGATCACTAAATAAGATAATTAGCTGGCTGAATCAGTTGCTTTAATTTACTCTTGTGGGCTTTCATCAGTCAAATTAGAAATAATGCTCTGCAAATACAAGGGCAGTTGAGCAATAGCATGTGGAGAAGTTTCTTTTGGTTCTTCTTTAGCTTCGATGTATTGATTCATATCCATAGGGTCTTGTTTGGAGGTGTTTTGAAAGGCAATTTTTTCTTCCATTTGTAGGTTTGTTTGCTAGACCTTTTTGTTTCTTTGTTTTTTTGTGTAATGATTATTATGAAAAGCACAACTTTTCATGAGGTTTATATAGATGCTGACTCCAAATAAGAATTTCCTTTCAGAAAAATCCAAACTGCTTTCATTTAAGGAAAAAATCTTGGTACCTCGAGAAAATTATCGATAAACCGTTTTGTCGATTCGAATGGAAAAACCTTTTTTTAAACTTAAAATAGCATATATGGAATTCTCTTTTCAAATCGAAAAGGGCAGCAATAGTCGAGGCTCTTCCTTTCATTTACTATTGATTCCTTGGAGTTGTCCAGTCTTGATCTGCATCGTGTTCATTTTTGTTCTTAGTTCAGTTACTGATAAAAATAAAATGTTCTGATTGTATAAATGTGATCAGATAGTAAGGTGATTAGAAGCCTTCCGAAGTTCTGGCTCCGGCTGTAGAAAATTAAAATTGCATAAAAAAAGGACAAAAAGTTATGCGTTTACTAATTGAATTGATGTCATATACTTCTTTTACATCTATCGATGAATTCGTTTTGCTGACTACGATTTCCATTTAGATTGATCGATATCTACTAGTTGGCACCGAATAGTTGTGTCCTTGAAACTAGATTGAGAAAATTTAATGCATCTTTTAAGTTGTTGCAATTGAAACTAGCTGATAATAGCCCTCTCAAAAACAATTTTTTTATTGTTTCTCTTTCTATAACAAAGTTGTAATCAACCCAAACAACTAGGAATGCTCAAATTGATGAAAAAACTGTCAGATGTTAGGTCATGGAAGAGCCTTTGTACTTTTATATAGTTTTTCCTTTATCGAGAATTTGTTGAGAGCATTTTCAATGTACTAGGAATGGATTCTTAACAATGGAACATTGCTCAGCAAGTTCGTTCGGTTTTCATTGACTCACTCTGAGTCATATCCCATGTAAACTCCATTCATAGAGGGTTGCAAAACCGAAGAAATCTCAACCTTTCTTGGACGATTGCTGAATCGAAGATCGATTATTAGCTGGATATTCTTGAGTATTGATTAATAAAATCCGAATCAGTATAACGGTTAATAAAATTTCTGTCTCGCCTTGTGACAAAAATTACTCGTATTGTGCGAGGTGATTCTGCTAGCAGTCCGAATTCTATCTATTATAAAGAGGACAAAGGGTCAATGACATACCCCTTCTTGTTAATATATCATTACATTTTTGGATTTCTCGCAGCGCTTTCTCTTCTTTTATCGTATCTAGCTAACCAACAAACATCGATCGAATAAATAATATCCACTTCAACTAAACACCGTAAACAACAAAAGTTCCTTGAAAAATAGAAAAAATTTGCTTGACTTGACTTCAGTCCCTCCAAATTTTATGATTCCTTTGGCTCATGGTGATTTTTTTTTTCATTATTCTGAATTCGTTACAAAAATAGGAAGTTTTTCTGACTGATGCAAATATACTCTCTTTAAAATTAAGAATCGAAATTACGCATATATCGGAAATCTAATCCAGATTTTTGAGAGCCACAGATGAAAAATCTGATACTTTAGACGAAAAAAACTTATAATTACTAAAATTTGGAAATTGTGGTTTCTTTAAGTTAAAACAGGTCACAGCAACGACAAACGGCAGTAATGCTTCCCATTTTTAACACTTAAACTAATTATATCGTAACCTTCCTTGCGTCTTCCTAAGAAATCAAATACTTCGAGTTCGTTTGCGAATCGCAGCACTAATATTGCGAGCAGAATGAATTCTTTAACTTCATTTCGTGACAGCAGAATCATCTTGTTGAGCCTTTCTTCGATGTACATCAATCCCTTCTTTTGATCAAGTCTATACAACTTCTCCCAGTCAATCCTGGTAGCTAATCTGAGCTGATTTTTGTCTGCTAACCTCGAAGTCTCCCATATAAATACTTCAGACGGATGGATATCTGATTTCCATAGGTAAAATTTGTTTCCTTCTTCAAAAATCCAAATGTCTCGGTTCCTGATGGCCGATTCAAAGGAGTAGTGTCTGGAATTCGATTCATATTGGAATGGCACTAATGTATTAGCAGCGTTATAATAATGCATCGATACTGGCTTGAAGGAGCTCGTTCCGTCTGGTCTTGAAACCCATTTATAAAAATAGAAGCACGCTCCTCTTTCATTCACAACCAAAATTTTGCTCTTTTCCGAATAATTCAGTGAGGAAACTTGACTTTCTCCGAGCGGTAGCGTTATCATTTGCACCAACTTCAAGTTAAGTATCATATTCTGATTTTTTGAGGGGATTGGTGATCTGGCCTCATCATTATCAATTGCGAATAATTTCACTAGACCGCTCTTTGTTCCCACGGCGATGAGACCGAGAGAATCAATAACTTCAAAACTGCGAGTGTCAACGTCTTTATCATAAGCAAAATTGAGTTTAGTGAGCTTCCGGCCAGAGATTGAAAGAACGAATAAACTGAGATTGACTTCAAGGATCAAGAAACCCTTAAACATATCCGAATATCGAATCCGAGAATAAAACGAGAAGCCAAAAGAAAATTTGCTGATTCTTGAGACGATTTTGCGACGCTTTAAACTATAAATGAGCAATGAAGCTTCTTTTTGCGCCTCGGTGGTTACTTCCGCCAGCATGCTTGCTCGAGAGTAGTCTTTGTCCTCATCGTCAATCAGACTGTTTCTGATGTCGATGCTGGATTGATCTTTTAGAGAGCTATAAAATGGCAAAACCTGGCTCGAGAAGTGCTTCCTATCCAGGTTAGGGATACTTGGAGGCGGTCTCTTTCGATTGAATTCATATCGGAACCAATCGCCAGTAAGGAAGACTAGAAGATCATGCTGCTTGATATAAATAAAGTCGTCAAAGTTATCTGAGAGATAGAAACCATATTCTTGAATCTGAGAATTCGGAGAAAATTTTCTCATCAATTGCTTCAGTTTTTTGCTTTCTTCTCGATTCATGGTTGTTGATGCTGACCTCGGCATCTGAGAGACTGATGTCTCTTTGCAATAGCTTAACCCCATTGTGCAAGATTCGTATTCTCGATTAGTTTGTTTATATAAACCTCCAACAATTTGACTTTTAAAAAAAAATCCAGGTGATAACTATCTCCCAAGGATGAGCTAATTTACCTTATTAAATTCTTGGGAATAAATCCACGTTTTCAAAGTTCGGGCTTTTGGAGAAAAGATCGTTTCAGTTGGAATTCGATTGGAATTTAGGCCGGAATGATTTAAAAAAAGCCTATCCGCCTTTAAGGAAACAAAAGGAAAATTCCGCATGTTTTTCAATGGGCCTAAAAGCATAATCAATTAGCAGTCCATTATTTCATCTCAAGAAAAAGAAGCTTCATTTTTGCTTGAATTTGCGAATCTTAACCGCACGCGTGTAGATACTCTTTAATGTTGCGGTTATCATTTTTTTCTATCGTTTTTTTTTTTCCTTCCTCCTCTCTTTCTCTCAAAGTAAGTGCCTTTTGATTATATGTTACATTCACATGAAGATTCCCAGTCAGGAAAAAATACCATGAATGCTAAAGACCATAAGTCAATGGTCCTTATTGAGAGAGGGAAAAAGGAAGGCTCAGTAACTAAACTTGTAAAACCTTTATTTGCTATTATGCTCTGAAAGCGATCAAAACTTTCAGATATTACCATTGCCATTAATGTCAAAGAATTTGTAACTGTTCCACAAACTTAAAAGAATCCTCCGGAACTCATGCGCATTTTGGATGTTAGATGTTTGGATTAAATAGAGATATAGCTACTTAATGATATTAAATAAGTAACAACGGACAAATAAACTCATTAGTTATCACATATGAGAGACCTCTTGATCAATACTAGGCTATTAGTTAAATAATTATGATTAGAGGTTCGAATAAAAATAGGAGCAATTTTCCGTATTAATTTCATGAATTGGAGGCAGAGAGAGCACTATCCTGTGTAGAAGGCAATGATTCTCTTAGTTTGTCTAATGTGCTTCTCGAGATGGTATTGGTGAATTTAGAACACAGAGGGACGGCTGTTGAAAGCATTCGATCTTAGTGAAGTGAGCTCCGGTTGTAACGGGAGTGGGAATTCTTCGATGCTTTCTCTTAAAGCGAACAATCGAGCCAGGTCAGAGGTTTTTCCATGGATATCTTTGTCAATCACCTGCGCGTGTCTGTTGGCAAGCCGTGTAGTGACTGCAAGGACTCCAACTGCATAGGCACCTGCGAATAAGGTATTCATCTTCAACTTGATATTTCTTAGTCCAATTAGTTCTTTGTTATAAGATTTGAAGCGGCTCGCCTTATAACGCCTATTGATCACTGGGCAAATGTGATTCATTAATTTCGGAGAGATTCTTAAATTTTTCTGAGATCCGTCAGAATCACTAAGAAGCACCCGTCTTGCTTCGAAAATCACTCTTCTAAGGAGAATTTCAGCAGTCGGGGACTCTCAAGAGATTTCTCAAGCAATCATCGTGCGTCACAACCTATCTGGTACACTCAAACGGTATTTTTCAACTCCTACTATCTCCTGACACGTTTTAGATTAATTTTTCAGACCAGTTCTAAAAGAACCGTAGAAAATCGAAATCTATGGAATTTGCGAGAAATTTGTTTAACTCAAAGGTGTTTAGGCAGTTGTACAGATTCTTGCCGATCGTCAGGCTTTGAATCTGTGTTCTGGATTGCTCTCTAAAAAAATGTGCGAGAGTGATTCTTTGGAAATTTGTCTTTCGTGCTCTAACGGATAACTCGTGAATCAAAATTCGAATTTTATTATTGCTCTTCGAAAAGGCGTTTGGTTTTAACTCTAAAAACTTCGAGAGTTAGATATGAGCTTGCGTTTAGAAATTCCATTTGAAAATCTCTTCTGGAGAACCCGATCTGCTAATGATAAGAATTTTGAGTAGAGCACGACTTTCCGCAGCACAAAACAACTGCGTTATCCTCGATGTCTCCCTGTTCTGCAACTTCAAAGAATCAAGTCTGAGAATTTCTGATTTCCAGTACTTTATACCGAAGTTTTTGGAAGTAAGCGTGTTGAATGATGTTCTCAGTCACAAACTCTTTAATAAAAGATAATGTGTTCGTTCTATTGTTGATGAGAACTAATATTGAATTGATACATTAGAATCTATCATTGGATTTGAGTCTCAACAAAAAATGAGTAAGAAACGATAGCACTCGCCATAAAATTCTTCTAACAAGAAGAGAAGATCTCAATGAAGAGTTGCGTTTGGAACTTCAGGAAGTTTAATATCTTTCTTTATACAAAGTCAATGATAAGTGTATATTCTACTCCAGGAATGGAATCGGAATCAATTCAACTTCAACTTCGGTGTGGTCGACTTTGTGGTCAAAAATCTGAACATTAGTGACCTTAGAGAAAAGGGTAGACTATCCGATTTGAACACAAACTGACTTCAAATTAGAAATCCGTTGCACGTCGAATTTGTTAAGACTTTTCTTCTATTCTACAAGAACAAATAGATTCAGAACTGAATTACAAAATATTTCCATTAGTTTTTGAGAGTTGGATCCCGTTTTGTTGTTTAGTTGTAAATATATCAAAACATACTCTCTCGTTGGAATATTTTCGATTATTAGGATTATATCTTCTGAACTGAAAGATGAGAAATAGAAAATCAGACTCATAACACTTATAACCAATAATGCGGGAGAAAATCTTAGAATAAACAAAAAAAATACCTATCTTTATATTTTAATCGGATTATTGATACTAGGAACTTTTCTAATGAATGAAGCGAAGTTAGTAGCAGTGAAGTCTTGTTGGGGTTAATTCATCTAAATAACAGCCGAAATTCTGCAGAAACATTTGAGTTTTCTCGGTATTTCTACCATTTCCTTCATTGTTTCTTGAATTTCTGTATCGAATTTAGATTTCAAGCATCATTGACCGAAATTCTCAGGTCAAAGAGTCTAAGAGAGCAATATATCTAGCTATTGCTAACGAGTATATCTGAAATCCAAAGTACATCCAGGTTAGAGAGTCAATCAACAATTAAACGAATTTAAATTTATAGAATTAGAAGAATGATTCTTAGAACCGAACGCGCTACTGCCCCGATTCAGAAAAAAATATCAACTCTCAAGCATAAATGCCTCGAATTTAATATCCAATCAACCAAGATTGACGTTTCAAAATTTCGAAAATTTATGACTGTATTCCCAGAAATTTGTTTAAAAATTTGTTCGCATTTCAGAGCAGAAAAATACCTGTCAGTCTATTTAAAATAAAATATTATGGAAACCAAAGACTCGACTTCATTAGATGACCATGGAATCGAACCTTCAAAGCGTAAAAATGAACTAAAAACCTACTTAAACTTGTATCAATAGAAGATTCAGGAGAAAAGGTCGTCTCAAACGTATTGGAATCAACAGGAACTTCTTTGAACAGCTTGCCAGCATCAAATGAAGAAAATTCAATTTCTCCATCGCGCATTCGGAGGAGGGCAAATATGGACAGAATGAGAAGCAGTATTAAACGTAATATACTTCTCAGTTAAAAATGACTCAAGAAATAATATCATATCAGATGAATCAATTATACTAAAGGGCGGCTCTTTTTCACTCAGCGATTATGGTTGGTCCGAAAAACGTCCGAAAAGTATATCAATTAGCTCAGAAAGCACAGAAATAATCAATAATAATCATATTCATAGGTTTTTCTACTATTGCAACAGAAAATTCATTTTGTCTGGACTCAAGGAAGCATTCTGTGGAGAATTGCTTTACCTTGAGGGAGTTAAGCACCAAGGACGGTGTAGTTGTGATTTCGAAAGAGAAGAGTCACTTAAATGAAATATTTGGTACCTACATCAAAGAATGGTTGCTAACATTTACGCATAGTACAAAAAGCGGCCAAACTGGCTTTCATGGATCAACTTGTGACTGATCTTGAAGATAAAACAAAAGAATCTATACATTTTATTGAAGGAAATTTTAGTGAGTTTTATGAGGAATTGGAAACCATAGGACAAGGGTGTTCCGGTGTCGTGAAAAAATGTGTTCATAAAGCAAGTGGACAAGTTTTCGCTGTAAAAATCATCAGTATTCGGCACGAAGAACGGTTACTCATAGTAAATAATAACATGACTTTACTTAACTTAACTTATTAATCCAAGGAAATTAAACAATTTAATGAGAGAAAGAAACTCTTTAACAACCTAATCATCAATGTTTTCGAATTATATGTGGATATGTTTAAAGAAAAGTTATTCAGTGTTATGGAATTTGTGGATGCTCCTGATCTACAAAAGCATTTGGAGAAGTTTGGTCGTTTTGATGGTAACTCAATAGTCCAATTTCCATTTTTTTAAAAAAACGATTGTCGATAGAGGTAACAGCGGCCTTGATTTTCAAGCAAATTCTATTGGCGGTTCAATATCTACACTGCAAAGCTGTTTGTCACCGTGATCTACAATTAAATAATATACTAGCCTCTAAAGGTAGTTAATTCTGATGTTCCCAAGGAGTAACACGTAATTAACAGATGGAAAACTTATTCGAATTCTGGATTTAGACGTCGCTAAATTCATAAAATACGAGAAAAAATACTGCGGCTTGACTATGGAAAACATGAAGATGCTGACTCCTACTGGAGTGTTGAGCTATCTTGCTCCAGAATGCTTTGCCGAACACGAATACACGTAATTTATTGACGTCATTAAGGCAATACCATCTCTCATTATCTTAGGGAAGCAATTGACATCTGGAGCCTGGGTATTGTCCTTTATGCAATGCTAACAGGGCATCTTCCATTTGAAGCTGAAAAGTAATGAGTCAAGCATTCAAATGAAATAATATATTTGACTGTAGTAAAGAGGATTTGATCAAGCAAATAATGAGCGGAGCAGTCAACACTACTTGTGAAATGTGGCAAAAAATATCGTCAGATGGGAAAGATCTAATCAATCGTCTTCTGCAAGTGAATTATAAAAAGCGGATAACTCCATTTGAAGCCCTGGCACATGAGTGGATCCTGAAGGTAAGTAGATTTAGTATATATAATGTCTCTAAAAACGGTTTTCTTCCTTCAGAACACGTCAGATGGAAAAAAGATACGATCATTGTATAGTGTGGACGAAATTTGTTCGCCTCTAAGATTGAAAAAAGGTCTAACATCTAAAGCTTCTAATAACCGAGAGAACAAGCTCCTTCTCTGCAAGGAGGATTTAATAATCGTCGAAAAAAATAAATGTATTTGAATTTTTATTATCTCATTAGTTTCTATGCTACGTAACTTTTTGTCTGCTTTTTTGAGAAATTCTCAAATAGTTAGATATTATTATGGCGAGCGTTCAGTAATGGTATTGCACTTTTAATAATTGTGTAATATTTCGTGTAAAATAGCTTACAATAATTATGTTTGTGAAATGAACTGAAAAAACCTTCAAAATCTTTGAGTCATTTTCTTGTAACAACTACCACTTCCTACTCTACGAACTAGGATCATTTTTAAGTTCATATAAATTTCCGATTCTAAAGATCTTTTTTTCAAGGAATTTAGTATTTCGTTAGAATCTTAAATGATTTGTGAAAACTTTGTTAATACTTATAGAGCAACTGCTATTTTGCGGAGTTTGGATTTTATTAAAATCATTTATTTAGTCGTTGAGTCGTGGGACGTTCTAAGAGTTTGACCTTCAAATCTAATGAAAAAAGCTGAAGAACTTGTAGACGTGGCTTGGGTGAGTAAAGGTGACTCTCTCTGGATACAGTTACCCGATAGCGATTTAGCCTCAGAAAGTTACAGAAGAGCAACGGCTGTAGACATTAAACCCGAAACTGGGAAAGTGCTCATCAGGTTCGAAGGAGCCTCCGCTGATGAAGAAGTCAATGGAAAACTCGTGTTTGCTGTCAACAATTACAGCAGACTACCTGATGGGTATGATGATATGGTTGAAATGGAAAATCTCAGCGAAGCAGAGCTACTTTATAACTTACGAGAGCGCTATACCAAAGGCAAAATTTTCACTTATGTCGGCTCATCACTTATCGTTCTCAACCCTTACTGTATGATTCCTGAACTGTTCACCACTGAAATACTTTCAAAGTTTCAAACTTCAGTTCGTGAGCTGAAATTTGATCCGAAATCACATATACCACACGTGTATGCCATCAGTTCAGGTGCTGTTACTAACCTTCTAAGAGACCAAAGAAATCAGGCAATAGTTATATCTGGTGAATCAGGCGCAGGAAAAACGGAAAATACAAAGTTTGCGATGAAATTTTTGACTTCACTTAACAGCGCAAAAGGTGAAGCGGTCAATTCAGATGAGCCTTCCATCGAAGATAAAATCTTGGCTTGTAATCCGATTCTTGAAGCTTTCGGAAACGCAAAGACAGTTCGTAACGATAATTCTTCGCGTTTCGGAAAATATGTATCGTTGCTCATCTCGAAAGGCAGTTCAGAAGGGAAGATTATGGGTGCTACTATCACCAACTACCTGCTGGAGAAATCTAGATGTTGTACTCAGTCACAAGGGGAGCGAAATTATCATATCTACTATCATCTCTTCAAGGGTGCAACACAGAAGGAGCTTGAGGCCTTGAAATTATTTAAAGATGGTAAATCTCGCATGGAGAGCTGCTTTTACTTGAATCGCTCTGGTTGCTATGAGGTACAAGCTCTAGACGATGTGGAGCTCTACAACGAAGTCGTAGCTTCATTCAATACGATGAAATTCACGCAAGAAGAGCAAAAAGCGATTTGGACTATCGTTGCGTGCTCGCTATTGCTTGGCAACGTAGACTTTGATGACTCAGCACTCACAGACAAAATCCCTTGTATCGTAAAAAACGAGGAATACTTAAAGGATGCCTCTAACCTTCTCCAAATCGACTATGAGGAACTCAACACTGCATTAATGTTCAAGTTTAGAGAGATTCAGGGTCAGGTTATCCAGTCAACGATCTCAAAAGCAGAATGCATCACTCAAAGAGATTCTCTGGCGAAAGAGCTGTATAACACTCTTTTCAACTGGCTTGTGAAGCGATTGAACTTTACTGTAATGCCAGCAGAATTTCTTAAGGATGGAGCTGATATACCGCAGTTGCTTCATAACTATTTCCACATAGGATTGCTCGACATCTTTGGATTCGAAATATTTAAAGTCAACAGCATAGAGCAGCTCTGTATTAATTATACGAATGAACAGCTGCAACAACTGTACATTTTTTACATATTCAAAGCCGAAGAGAAGGAGTTCTGCGAAGAAGGGCTTCAAGATTATCTCTGCGAGATCGTTTTTAAAGACAATCAAGACGTTATCGAATTATTAGATAAGCCTCCAGCTGGTATTTTTTGCTTAACGGATGAATCTTGCTCGGTTAATTCAACCGATGAAGCGTTATGTCAAAAAATCATTAAGTCACATGAGAAAAACCCTTGCTTTAAAAAGCCTAAAATGGCTAAAGACACTTTCATTGTAATGCACACAGCAAGTCCTGTTGAATACAACATCAACGGGTTCAGGTTCAAGAACAGAGACGAACTAAGCGCTTATATTGAAAAAGCGCTATTTAAATCCTCATTCAAAGAGATTCCACGGATTTACAAAGGATTGTGTGGCAATGAAGCAGAACCTGAAGTCCAAGCCAAAAAAGGAACAAGTGCAAAAGACAAATTCCTTGGCGCAAAGTTCAGAATGCAAATGAAAGACTTATATAACGAACTTAAAAGCTGCGACTGCCACTTCATCCGCTGCATCAAACCCAACAATCGCAAAGAGAAAAAGCTGTTCATGCCGCGAATGACTCTGGAGCAGATTCAATATATGGGACTGTTAGAGACGATTAAAGTCCGTAAATTGAGCTATCCCACAAGAAGGTACTACAAAAATTTCTACGAAAAGTACGAAGAGCTCGCAGGACAGCACTCAATTACCCCCTTCCATAAGCATGTAGAACTGGGTTCTGATTTTAAGAGCATGTCAAAGGATCTCGTCAAATATACTAAAATTGACTTTGGATCCGGAATTCTGTTTGGAAATACAAAAGTTTTCATGAAGTTGGGAGCGGAAGCAGAGCTAAATAAAATCCTATATGAAAAAATGAAAGGCAAGATGAAAGCAGCTAAAGTGGTCCAAAAGTTCTGGCGCAAATATTGTTTGTTTGTTAAAAAATGGTACCCTGTGAGAAAAAAAGTGTTAGCATGTCTCAAAGGGATCAGAGTGGTTCAAAACCTGTTTAGAGTCAGAGCTTACGCTCGAAAATTACAGCAGACTAAAAAACTAATAAGGAAGATCCAGCGATGGTATCTCACTATCCTTCAAACGCGCAAATTCCAGAAAATCAAAACAACGATAAAGAAATTACAAACATGGTGGAAAATGAATTTCTACTGGCAGAAATATAAGAAAATCTATAAAGACATGATTCGTATTCAAAAGGTATTCCGAGGATTCCTAGTCCGGAAGAAGTATAAAATTATCCGATTTGTTCAAACGATAGTAGAGCAGATAATTAGTAATGGAACTGAGATCCTTCTGGAAAAGATACAAGGACAAGCGGCGATCAAAATCCAAGCTCGAGTGAGAGGAATTATTGCTCGTAGAATAAATCACATGATTATTCAAAAGGCGAAATTGGTGGGGCTAAATATTAAATTGCTGAAGTATGCCCTAATGTTCCAAAGAAACATTCGAGGCTTCTTAGTCAGGAGCAAATTGAAACGATGGCACAAAGCTGCCAGAGTGATTCAAGGAGCCGTTCGCATGAAATGGCTTCGAGAAACTTTCTTGGAGATTCGATGGGCCACCCCCATTATCCAAAGGAAAATTCGGTGTTGGCTTGCTTGGAGTACGCAGGCAAAGAGACGACTTGAGGGCTATAAAGCGGTAAATGAGACATATCTCGATGATGTATTGGCAGCTGAGGTAGGAACGCTATTTGGAGGGATCGGCTACTATAAGGAACAAATGGAGCTTGGGAAAATCGCGATGGATGTAAATCAATTCGAAGAGGAATATGGAGCAAAGAATCGATCGAAAGTGCTCCCTACGTTGGGTAATAAGAAAGTCGCCTTATATGCCAGAATCATCGATCTAGATACTCATACTGACCTAAGAGACATATATGAGCCACTCTGGAGTGAGCAAGCTCTTGATATCCAGAATCAATTTTGCAAAAATCCCGAATATGACATCCAAGTCTATGAGGCTGGAGGTTATCACACACTAGCCATGACTAACCATCCAAAGCTGTATTCTTGGGGTGCAAACGATAAGTTCCAGCTTGGCAGACCTCTCAATCTCAAGCAATTTAAGTACACAGCAGAAGAAGTGTCATTAGAAGAGATCGGAGGTCCTGAGTTAAGACCCAGAATTCTTAAAGCAGGTGATGATCATAACTTGCTGCTTGATAGTCAAGGGAAATTGTATGCTTGGGGAGCGAACAATAAAGGTCAGTTAGGATTAGGCCATACAAAAGATATCGGTGAAATTGTGCAGGTTGATCTCGGAGTGTCCGGAGACCCCGTGATTGACATTCGAGCAAAAGGAGCGAACAGTGTAGCTGTTACTGCCTCAGGAGGCGCTTTCACCTGGCCAATCTTGCTAGAAAGCGGATGGAAGTTGAGCCCTTATCGTCTGGACCTCCCTAAGAACGTGAAAATTTCATCGGCTTCCTGTGGTATGAATTTTACAGTCCTCTTGGCATCAAATGGTTTGTTATTCTCCTTTGGTACTGACAATTCCGCAGGACAACTTGGCCTCGGCGATACGCAGCCACGACGCTACCCAACGCTAATTTCCAAGCTGAAAAATGACGGAGAACTCGCTGCTCAGGTCAGTTGTGGTTTCAAACATGTAATTTGCAAAACAACTTTTGGTAAAATTTTCGTTTGGGGATGGGGCAGCTTTGGCCAACTTGGATTAAAAGGCTATGAGAGTCGAAGTTTGCCTGTTCTCTGCGAAAGCCGCTTAGGGGCATACAAGGAAAAGATCTTACAGGTGCAAGCTGGCTATCGATGTTCAATCGCTCTAACAGAAAATCGTCGACTGTATTGGACTGGAACCAATGGCACACTCGATGGACTGAATACTTTTCGAGAAGTTAACCTTGCTGACAAGATTCCAGGATGGTCCAATAATATTGATTTGCAGCCAACTAGAGTGTTATGCACTTGGAGCAAAGCTCTCTCACTCATTTATGTGACTCTAGCAGACACGAAAACTGTTGAGATGACCAAAATAATGAAGGGTAAATTCGCTAGCACGATAACAACAAAACTGGAAGAAATCGGTGGTTTAGATGATATTACACCTCCCTATGTCGAGAGTCTTAGCAAATACTTCCCATCAGCTATCATGAAAAAGCCAAAGGTCATCACGCCTGCAGATAAGAAAAAGCAGCTTGATAAATCAAAACTTTCTACTGATTTGAATGCATCATTGAGGAGTGATTTGAATGTAACTTCAAAGAGACTGTCGAAAGATAAGCATAAGGGGTTACCTTTGATTAGTTCAAAAGGACAGATTACTCATCAGAGTTTAGAGGAAGATGATGAGGAGAGCCATCCTGGAGGAGGATTTTCGAACGATTCATTTATGAAGGTGACCAACGAGCTCTATGATCTCACAACTGAGATCAGCAGAGAAGAAGCTGCGACGGCCAGTTTACCGAAGAGAAGCAATGTTGAAGTTCTACGAGAAGCCGAGACACAAAGAGGCAGGCTGCAAATTGACAAGAGCCGGTTATCTCCATCCAAGGGTAGTAAGGCTCTCCCGACACAGAGCAGCATGACAAGTAGTTACATTCCTAAGACTCCAGAAAGGCTGAAAATAAATGCCCTCTATGAAAAAAGACCGAAAAAATCACCGATTAGAACTGAGACTCTGGATTGGAAAGTCAAATTGAAAATGTTGAGGGAGAAACTAGAAATGCTATTACTCACTCCAAAAAATCGCTGGACTCTGGAGGACAAACAGTTTATGAAGATTGCTTCAGAGCCTGAAATGTTCTTCCTTCTAAAGAGTGCAAAATGAAGAAGGTTTCATCTTCAATAGGTCTTAAATGCAAATTTAGAGCATGATTTTCAAACTATAGAAAATAGTTAATAGCTAAGCTAAGTAAAATTGCCTTAATTACTTCTAAGTTTCATGCTAAATTGGCACTTTTTATCATGTGGTGTTCTCAATGAGTTGAGCCTAATATAAATATGAAAAATTTACATGAGGGTTTAGATGATCATAATTTTCTAATTCTACACAAAATTTAATCTCATTTCGCTTATCGAAAAAAAGTTTGCGGGTAATATGCTTTCTCATATTATTGCAGGAATCACTAAACATTCATTATTGTACAACAAAACACATACTTATAGCTCGCTAAGAAATTTTAAAAAATTGCCGCATCTCTAAGTTATTGCTGAATGTATCCTTGTTACCATACCAATCATTGCTGTAAGTTGAGCAATCTTATTACTAACGCTATTAAGGCAAAACAAAAGCTGGAATCCCCTGAAGCATTTGTCCATAATTTCTGTTTTGATATCCATTTCTCGGGGGTCTTAAATCAAAAATAAGATAGTCTCCAGAGAGTGAGTCAATCTAATAGCCTCTTCTGATAGCCTCTGTTTGGATCAATAATTGGCTGCTGGGAATGATTTTCAAACCTAATGAGACTTCCAATAAGCTCTTCTTCAATCAATGGTTCTTCGTGCTCAGAAATATTTTGTTACTTCGAATTGTTTTCCAATAGGGGATGAATATTTTAAGAAATTGCTTTTTTCTGAATTATTATTAGCTGATGTGTAGCGGTTTGAAAACTCATCATTTGTTGAAATGGAATCAGATCTCATCTGTCTTGCAGGACTGTAGAACCAATGATCACTGTACTCTCTCTCACCTGAAAGCTTTTCATTATGAGCCCTAGGCTCCTGAAAGCAGGTTTCTTGTGAATCTTGTTGATCGTTTTGAACCTCAATTTCCAGGTTGCTATCGTACACTCGATCGAATTGGTTAAATTCATCTCCTGCACTGATAATACTAATTCTTTCACTTATCAGCTGACCTGAAAAATCGTCCAATCTATCGAATTGCTTATTTTGCAACTGAAAATTTCCAGTGTCAGTTTGGCTGACATGGCTATGATGCGGTAAGTAAGCACACTTTAATTTGGAGGAAGCCTGTGCAAATGCTGAGTTAATTGCATTCTGATCTTTCTCCAAAATTTTCTCCTTCCTTTCATATTCATCATCAAAATCTTTCGGCGCTCTTATATACTCCTGCGAGACATCGTCAACTTCCTCCGTAACTAAAGAGTAATACGAAATGTCTCGAGCATCGCACGATGGGATTGGAGCCCATGATTGCGATCTTGGTCTGTTTACTCCTAGTCTCTTTATTCTTTCAAATGTTTTCAAGATCCGACTGCATTTCAAAGCTGGCAGCTCTTCAAAAGCTATATCGTCCAAATTACAGTAAATGACATTGGTGCTATTATTTAAGTCATGTGCTTCAGGCATGGGCTGGGAGATAACTTTATTATGGCGAATCAAACGACTTGCTATCGTATCGGAAGAGTTTTGAAGGGTTGATTTCACTACTTTGAGAGCGCAGTCCTTAACTTGGCTGATGGCTGAATCATAAAGAAATGCACTTTCTGTCTCAGGTATTTCTTGTCGCTTTCCTGACTGAATCGCAACGGTTTCATCGGCTTCTCGTTTGGAACTTCCACAGCTACTCTTAGAAGATATCGCTCTGTCTTTCGGGTAAGCACAGTTCCGTTGGTTCTTTCCATACTCGATTTGTTGATCTCTGAATTGCTTGAGGATTGCAGCTGGACTTTCATTATTATAAAATGATGCAGGTATGCTTCCATGTTCCTTCAAATAAGAGTATATGCTATCTTCTGATTAGTCGATGATGAGCGAAAACGACAATCTTTTCGAAGAGTTACCCAGTTCAAGTTTCATGCCTTCCTCTGAGGCTTTCGGAAGTGGATACCCTTCGGTTTGAGGAGGTGTTGAATCTCTTCGTTGTACCTAACAGGATAAGAATTTAAAATGATCAAGAGTAGTTACGAGATTGTTGTCACCACAACAAAATTTGTTTCCCATTTAGATGTGAATTTGGTTTTAATTTAATCCGCTTATTATAAAATTTGCCAAAAACCTTATCTAATAAAGACTCACAAGATTCCTTCTTGTTTCAGTTCTCTCCTTAACATGTTTTTTAGAGTTTTTCCAGTAAATTGAGGCAGATAGGCTATCGTTAAAGTAATTGTGTGAGTAGTAAGCTTTTAAGCTCAAGACAAGTTGCTGTAATGGTTTTATTTGCTTAACGCTAAATCGAATGAATTAATTTGAGAAATTGAAGATGGCTATCTCGTTAAATATCTGGATTTCATTACGAACTGGGTTTTCAAACGAAAATAAGTAGGTTATATCGGTTTTGAAATGAGACTATTTGAAATGTTTCAGATTATGAATTGAAATAAAATAGTGAAATTCCAAAGTCTCAAACGGTGATGAGCAGCTCCTCAATATCGTTTATCTCTGAAACCCGAAATCTTTCAAGTGGATTCTCTCAATGTCACAAGCATCAAGGTCATCTCATTTGCTTTTCCGAAGTAATTGGCGATAATGATTAAGCCTTAATGAACAACTATAGCTTCAAAAAATTGATATACTTAAAATATTAGATTGAATAAGTCATTACTTAATATAAAGTTGATAAAGTTGACAAAATCATGGGAAAGTTTAAAGATTAAGATCGGTTGATATAAGCTATCAAAATAAAATATATTCTATTTGAAAATATGGTTCACTGAGATGACTTGAGCCATCTATTTCAGCTGCTGCTGCTTCTAAAGTCTTTATTATATCGTTAACACGCTTTCAATTATTTAAGTTCGCCGTTGATGTGGAGACGTTCGAAATAATAAAGTTCAAGAATCGAGTCGCATATTTCACCGGCGGAATCGCTGAAAATTCAGAGCGATGATGAACTACCGACTTGAATGCATACTCCAGCTTTTTCTTGGTGCTAGGAAAAAATTTTAGTAATCAACCTCCTGTTGAAAAGCCTTACTTGAATTCGGTCAATATATCTATGATTCCAAAATAGTATATTTTCTCTCCATCGTATGATAAACTGCCACCTTTATGAAGCGCTTCCTGCAAAGAAATTGAAATAGCCTCCTTAACACTATGTGCTTATTACTTGTTTTAGAAGCCAGTTGGTAAAAGCCTCCATCTCTACCCCGCCTAAATGTTTTACTTTATTCTCTAACATAAAAGAATTAGATAACAATGGAATATTACTGCATTGTTACTGTTCATGATATCATGTTCTCGCCTTTGGTTAAGGTTATGGACGCCAACAAGCAAGCTGTAATCGATAATATTGTTGTCAGCGAAAAATTTGGCATCTTTCCTCAGTTGATCAAGGAAAACTGGGACTTGGCTACTCGTGAATTTCAATTTTTCACCTTTTTCGATAAAATCAAGATCTTTTTTGGCAACTGTAGGATCACTAAGAGAAAAGCTCGAGTAAGAGTGGTAATGATAAAATGTTATGGTACTCAGTCTGTGTTCTTCGTCCATAAGTCGATCCTTTTAAATCAAACCTTGTATGAATTTCATTGATTGTGTTAAAAACGTTTCCCATGACTGTGATATAGGCTGTTTTGAATCGTCTGGTTGCCCCTTCTTTTTGGTATTTAATTTTATGGCATCCAAAAAATCTGCAGAAACTGAGATCAGGAATTCTTATAAACAACAAATGGTGCTACTTGATGATCATGGACTGTGGGTTTTGAATCAAATGAGTATAATAGTTCTTTAGTATCTTCAGGAGGAAACGAAATTCGGTTTTTTTCACGGTTTTTATGATATACTGTCCTGTTTTATTTTATTTTATTAAGCCATTATGAGAAGTTTGTAAAAGTTTATTCAATCATACCATCTGCTGTGTAGTAAAACAGGCTGCCGCTCTTCCCCGAAGAAATTAATTCCGTGAGACCAGTAATATTTCCGTTGATCCAATTATTCAGCATCGCTTCGGGTCCTATCGATTGCAGGTAATCAGAGTTCTTTATACCATAGAGTTGTCTTATTTCGTTAAAAACATGAGGAGCATAGTCATAAAATGTACACAGCTTCGGCTTAGAAGTATTATTTCCAAACCTATTAATCCACAACGACGATTGATTCTATTAGGTAGAACGTAAGAGCGAATTTACTTCGGAACCAATTGAAAATATTGCATTAGCTTAAAGTCCTTAGGCTCAATCTCGTAATTCGTGAAGCTCATGATACTTTTAACAGCCATTTGTAACCCAACCATCATATTCAGTGCCAAATGCCAGTCTTTGTGTCCAAGAAACACAATCGCCTTTGATGTAGGGACATTTTGAGTGGTCATTAACTTCATATATTCCAATTCTTTGTTTTCGTTCTGCTTTCTACTGTTAATTTTGTTACAGCCTTCTCTTAAGAGGATTTGAAACATACTTCTTATTCTTCTGAGGCTCTTTATGTATCGCTTCAACCATTCCTAACACCCGACGCGTATCATTGGCAACCTCCTCGACCTTCCCTTTAAGCTTCGAAAGACGATCTTTCATAAAAAGATATTCTTTAGCTGGCACTTTTATAAAATTTAGATCAGCTTGTTGTTCTGAGGGCATGAAAATGTTAATTTTCAAATGATAGAATATCCAATTACTCTCATTTTGCTCGTACGATTGTGATAATATCGTTTCAAGTATTTGGACGTCAAATTTTTTGCTTGATGAGTGAAATTCGGTTCGTTTCAGACCAGAAAGTGGAAATTTGGAATATTGGCTTTCAACTCCTTCTTGCGTGATGCAATCATCGATTACCACAGTAGGCTCCTCCTCGATTATAATAGGCGCAATTTTTTGAGACTTATTGCGTTGATGTCCAAGCTTCCCCTGCGCTTTATCAATCTCTCGCAGAAGGTCTTTCATCACGATGTCTGCTTTCACTCCACTCGATAATTTTGAGTTTTTCATTACAGGGCTAAAATCTTTTTTTAAAAAAAGAATATAATGAGGATGCTTCTAGATTTTCAGAAGAAATACAATTCAAACTGCTATGGACCGTATTCTCAAAACGGACATACTCAATTTTGTTTTGCTGCACTCTCTTCGGGGATAAACCTAAGAGAAAAATTAATTGCTATGGTACTTTATTTGAGAGCATGCCTGCTGGAAGACACGGAGAAATCAGAGGCTGAAGGAATATTGTCCTATTGATGTGTAAAATTTTCTTGACTGCTGGAGTCGACTCGTCTGTGAATTTTGGATCTGGGAAAGTCACGAGTTCCTTTGCACTTCGACTTTTAGTTGTATTTATATTCGAATTGAGAACTATCCGCAGTCGTTTGGGTAATAGTGGTGATGTGCTTTCTTCAGGTTGTTTTATTTCTCCTTCTTCACTTATTTCGTTTGGATTTTGCTCGATCAAGCCGCCAATTTCGATTAAATTTTTCTCAAAGTTTTCAATATTAGCTTCTAGCTCTTTGAATTGCGGAGGGACCTCAAAAGGGTTCATAGATTCTTGGAACCCCTGATTCACATAATCAAATATTTCTAGCAAATGGGGCTCCTTAATAACAGCTGCTTTAAAATTTTCCAAATTGATCTTCCCATCACCCGACAGATCAAATTTCTGAAAAACGGTGTTGATTTGGTTCTTCAGCATATGATTATCCGCAAGATCTAAGATCAATATTGCAAAGAATTGCCGAAGAAAACATTTTACTTAGCTGCGTTCCAGTAATATCGTTCCAAGCTGAAAGTATTGAGATAATCAATTGCGAGAGCTCATCATACGAGAACCACCCTTTCCTCTCCGGATCTATCATTCGAAAAGTGAGTTCAACCTTCTCTTCTTGCTCGCCATTAATGAGAATGTCCAAATAATGCAAAAACTCCTCTAATCCAAGCTATTTTGTTCAAAAGAAATGCATAATAAGGGTGAGTTGACACGCAATAAGCTCAGCGAGATTTACATAACCATTTCTGTCGGTATCAATAACTTCAAAGATCCGATTCGATAGAAGGTTTCCACAATCATAAGCAAGAAGTCCCATTTTGCCGCAAAAAGCTTCCTTAGTAATGTATTTCTCCCCACGAGGAACCATGCTGTCATACCTTCAAAGAAAAGAATAGAATAAGTATTTTTGATTGAAAAACGAGCAAAACCTCTCTTTGAGTTCTAGAAGTTCAGAGTCAGAAAATCTGAGAGATTGTTTAAGTTTGTAGAGTCCGCTAAACTGAAGTCTACTGCTTGATTTTGAGTTTTTCCCACAGCTGCATCTCATCCCAGGAAGCACAGGTTCAAAATAAAGTTAGCGTAGTAAGTAAATAAAATTAGTTAATTTTTTGCCACTGGTAATATATCGAATAGAAATTAAGTTTATTAGATTAAGGTGGAGAGAATAGAACTCTAATACATTTTTTGAAGTGACAACTTCATGCGAAAATAAATTTACAATAACAAAACATCAATGCGAGCAATTATAGTAACCTATCAGGTGAGTATTTCAACAAAACAAATCATGTACATCTTGCAGTCTGAAAAATAAGATAATGCATTGAACTATTAGAGGAAAGCAAAAAATCATGCAACTATACTTGAGTATTTGCAATGAAATTATAGTAATAGTAGCAAAGTTGAATGAAAATAGAACAAAATCTCATAATTTAGATTGATAGATATTACTCTTTTTCGTCTGGATTTGAGCTCCCCATCTTGAAAAAATTGATTCCCTTCGGTATTGGTTTCAAGAGACCACAACCCATTATATTTTCTTCAATAGTTGTGAAAACAACCAATTGACCTCTTTCATTTCGATTACAAACCGAGGGATCATTCGAGAAAAATAGGTATTTTAATTGTATTGATACTCGATACGATCTTCAATCGAATATCGAGGGCTTAAAATTGGCTCCGGATGATCAAGATCATGAATTGAATAAGGCGCATAGCCAAGATTTTCAGAACTGGTTGAAGAATCCAACTCTTCTTCAGATAAATTAAGTTTGTCCTCTTGCTCTCGATCGAAATCTTCCTGGCTGTCAAAGGATTTTAAAGGGTGATAACTTGCTACAGAATCCTCCGCTGATTTGTGGCCATTGCTGTTTCCCTCTACTGATGCATCCATACTCATCTTCTTTTCTTGATAATCTTTTTGATCACTATTGAGAACTTCGCTATATTTATGGATTAATTCGGGATATCCAGTTTGAATTTTACTCTAGATTCAATGGACATTCATCCGACATATTTTGATCATTTTTATTCGCTCTTACTGGATTGAACTGCTCTTCTGAAAACATTTCGTTCAGGTTTTCAACTCTCTTGTCTGCTGCTTTTAAACCTTCACTTGGCTTGTCATATCTTATTATCTTCTCACTCCCTTTTTCAAGAGTCTCAGTGACACTTCGCTTTCTGGGCGCTAATGTGAACAAACCATTTGCTATGTTGCTAGGTATGATCCTATTTATATATAAATAAAGCTACCGGATGAATGGAGCAGAGATACCTTCTCTCTTTTGATGTATGATAAAAACGGCAGTGACTATCGTTTTGGCAATTTGCATTTGCACAAAGACTCGTTTTGTAGATCAGAGGATGATACTCGTACTCTTTGCACCCGTGACATTTTTGACAGCGTTCTTTTAGAGGGCAACTATCTTTGCCTTTCGTCATAAGTTCGTTCGGTTTCCATGACTGGCAGATTACAGGCTCGTAAGAGAATAGATGAGGTTTCCTTCGATAATCTTGGCAATCATGCGCATAAACACACGAAATCTTATCATGCTGAATGAGGTCGAAAGGACACCAAACAGTTTTGTAATGGAACATGTAAAAATCTTCATCATATTTGTAGGAATGAATGAGTTCGATTCTAATGTCTTGGTCACTATGCGCAAAAGGGCAGAAAGAGCCATATTCGCAGAGTTCCACATCTGATGGATAATGCCGACAAAATTTTGTTTTATAGTTTTCTGGGTGATAGAGAACCTCACTTTGAGAATGAGCCTGCAGACAGGAGTCACCGTGCAAACAGTTTTCTGGAATTTCAGCAAAGCTACAGAATTCTGGCCTGTAATGGTTTCCTTCTCTTCGACGATCTCTAAAATCGTGGTAATAACGGCATTGTTTGTAGCTATGTTCATTATTATCCAAACAAGGCTTAACTTTGAAGGTTTTGAGATTCAGATGCTCTACCGCATCGCTATTTGAGACTCTTTTAGATAGAGCTCTAAGAATTGGATTTATTTCCCCAATCATGGAAGAATTTCCAAGAGTGGAAGATTTTTTATCCAATACATGTTCGGTCTCATTAGTAGCGATCTTGTTGTGGTTTCGAAATGGCTGTTGATTGATATTTGAAGCCATTGCTCTTGCTGTTAGTTCAATTTTCGAATTTTCTTTATTGTTGAAATTGAATAATCTGCTCGAACCGCTTTTCTGTTTTATTCAGTGAATTATCTAATAACTTCTGATCCAGTAAAATGGATCAGACCCATTAATTTGTTGTAGAGCTCCAAGAATCTATCTTAAATGAAAATGCTGATTGTCAGAATAAATTCGAAAGGAAATTATATACTCAGCTCGATCATCTAATCAACTGTCTACACAATTAGCGGAAGACAGCAATTGAAAAAAATTAAAATAAAATAAAAAAGGGATTAGCATACACTTTCTTTTTCTTTTTGCCAGCAACAATTCATTTTGATTCTATTTTCTTTGAAAAATCGTTCTGATACCTTATATACCAGCAATACAAGCAAGTAATTTTTCCTCCCCTTATAGGAGCAACATTTTAAGAGATTTGAAGTATAAAAAAGATTGAATGAATATTCATGGAATAAGCATAATTTGATCACAATTTCAATTGACACTTTGCATAAATCTTATGGACATCTAATTCTCAACTCTCAAATTTATATCAACTTTATTAATTGTCGACTTGCTGGGTGCCAAGAGTAAAGTTATAATTAATTCTTTCAGACACATCGATATCGTACACTCTATTCACGTAGCACCCACTGAAGAGGAAGACTCTATTTTCTTCGATTGCCGCCTCATTTCTATTCGCAAAATGGACTTCACCCTTCAAGAACTTCGTTCTTCTCTTGACGAACATATTTTTCTTCAGGTCAAACACGTAATAGTCATTCTGGCTCACTTCATCTCTCTCTCCGCCCATAATGACGATCTCATTCTCAGTGATCTTATAGATACCCATCTTTATCGCTGGTTCGTACTCGAAATTATCAAGAATGGTGTACTTCAACACGGACCAGTCGTTCAAATGGACCATATACTTCTCAACTTTGTCAACAAAGTTGTTCATGTATTTCGAATTCTGACCTGCAAACACATAGAGATGCGTGTTGTTATGATTAATGCAAGAGGACCATTGTCTTGGGTAGTTAATATCTCTTATTTCATAGAACCTGCGAGATTTGATATGAAGTCTTTCGCATTTTGGAATCACTCTTCTCTCTCGATTGAGGTTCATATCGTATCCAGAAATCAAGTAGATTGAATCCCCGAGAGTTGCTAGAGAAAACTCCTGTCTCCTGAAAAGCATGCTAGGAATCTCCTTAACAATGAGTTTATTCTTTCCTTTGGCTAATGCGATGTTCGCACAAAACCCTCTATTTGAAGTTTTATTTTTCTGCTCTGGGTCTTCACCTCCGAAGAAGAAAATAATCTGATTCTTCCAGATGCAAGTTCCTGAGTTATTGAAGATGGTGAAAGGGACTTTATACTCGCTATCTGTAAAGAGCTCGTAGGTTGCGAATTGCTTGGTTTCGGAATCGAACGTGAAGACTTCGTTTGAAGCATATCGTACTTGGTGGAGGAGAGGCTTGCGTGAAATGTCCAAATACTCGAGTGTTCCTTCAAGGACACTCTCAAAGTTTTCTGCAAGGACCTTGCTTCTTGGCTTTATAGGAACAAGGTCGGTAGGCTTCTCAAAAAGCACTTCTGGCTTCTTCACGATGTGTGTTTCTTTAACAAAGCCAGAAAGATTTTCGTTTAAGAAATAAGCCAAACGAGATTCAAGATTTCCGAGGATGACTGAGAAAGAGCCGATTTCTGAGTATGTCTCCTCCTTGCTAAAGATGTCTTCGAGCTCTTCATCAACAGGAGTTGGTACTACTGGAACCTTGGCTTTCGCTGACATTCCTTCAATAGTTTCTGGGAGAATAAACTGTCCAAGGCTTGAATTCTTGGCTATGTTAGCGTCGAGATCAAGCAGTTTTTCGATAGTGGAAGAGCAGACTTCGCTTGCGGTTTGCAAGCATTTCGTATTATCTTGGATCTTCTTTACAATGGTGTCATACTTCATGTTGTATTTTGAAAAGGCATTGGATTTCAGAGTGTCCAGCTTCTTTTTCATTCCCTCAAAGAAAGCTTCAAGGGTACCAAGATCAATACTTTTGAGATTTTCAAGGGCAGCAGTTCTGTCTTGATTGTATTTGATTGAATCCTCGTGCTGCTCAAGGAGTGAACTCACCTCAGAGATGCAAGCGATAAGGGTACTTTTGACAGTGGGGTTCTGTTGCATTGTTTCTAATAGAAAATATGTTTTTGTTTTTATTGTAGTCTCAAAGTTCGAGTTTAAATAGCCGGTAATCCGGTTATAATAGGCCAATAGACTAAGTAAAAGAGTATGAACACCAATAATTGAGGGACTCCTTTCTGGTCAGAATTAAATTGTCGAATCAACTATATTGTCGTCGACAAGGAAAAAATCAACTGGCATCTGATCAGAGAACAACAAAATTGTCAATAATCAAGCAGTTATACAAATTAGTTGATAGGAGGAGGCCAATTGACGGATGAGTGCTCGACTCGCATTTGACCTGATTCTTCGATGATCGTTGTGGTGTTTCAAACATTGGGCTGCGCTCGAGCAACATTTTCTTTTTTCGTGCTGTTTTGTTGTTAGAAGAAAAGGAAGAAAGATTATTGTTGCTCCATGCTCTCAAGCCAATAAACCTTCTTCAATCTACCAGTAATCGTGTTCCCTAGTTGACATACTCTGGACAACTTTGCAGAAAACGATCATTCGGGAGTTATGAAAAAGCCAAGTTGAAAAATCGCGTCAAATTTGCTTGCATTGCTTGAACTGATTGCTGAGTAAAATTACCCTAGCCTCTGCGTTTTTTAGACAAATTTAGAGACGCAAACTTCAATAGGGAAAGTTATAGGAATAATATTATCTTATAATAGTAGGAAGAAATGTTGGGCTTATATATAATGCTATGAAAAAAGAAAAGACACTCCATATCATATCTATTTATCACAACAACTTCAGGAGTAAAAAAGCGTGATTTATTTCACAAATTTTAAGAGTAGAATTTTAGTAGAATTTAGTTCTCTATTCAATCTTGTATTTGATTGTGGAGCGCTCGATGAGAAATGAACCCACCTCAACAACTAACGTGAGCAATAATATTGAAGTTGCCAAGATATCAGCATACTGATTATATTTCAAAGACAGCGCGATATGATGGAATGTGTGGTTTCCCAATGTATCGCTGCAACTAGCTCCTTCAAAGAGCTCAATAGAGGATCTGAGCGACTGAGTCTTCCACACTATTCTTATCAATCCAGCGATTTCAACTACACTAAAAATGAAAAGCAAAGCCTGTCTAATTTTATTCCAGAATTTTCTAACCCGAGGCTTTGGTGACTCCACAACAATAATGTAGTGCAGCCCAGCCATAAGAAAATATCCGTACCAAATCAGATCATAAATATTTTCTTGCTCAACAGCAATGTCTTTGATTTCATTGATATGCTCCACTACTGTTTGCCTAGAGTGACCCGATGTTTTTTCACATTCCAAGTCCCATGGAATCCAGGACGACCAGTACAAAGATCTTTGATAATATTGAAATTTTGTAACATCATAATCTGGTAATGTTTTCAGTTTTTCCAGTAATTCGAAGCTTGAGTAGAGCTCAACAGTTGGCACCGTGAAAATTTTCTGATAACGGTGGTTTATGGTGGTCCCAGCGATTTCCACAGAACAACCATATTTTTGATCAAGTTTGTGCCAAGAAGCACCTATTGGAGAAGCATATTCATCAGGGTCAATACAGGGCTGTTCTTCCTCAAATTTGAAGTCTATGAACGGCGAGCGGCCAATTTGACGCGCAAAGATCAGTTTATGAGACGAATTGAATGTTAAAGCCATGTAACCTACAGGCATCTCAGATTCTCGAGATACAATCTGGATATCACTGACAGGAGGTTCTCGATCAAGTGGCTGAATGATAGTGGAATTGCATAATTTCACATCATCATTGTGTTTGACAGAACAATAGCTCATTTCAAAGAAATTGGGTCCAGTACGTTTAGCGCAGATTCGAGCATCATGCACGCGATCTATTTCGAGAGGATCTATTTTTGGAATATTACGGCAACCAGACTTCTCATCTTTCGTTGAACACTTGTCTGGTGATAATGAATCCATATTGTATAATATATCTGATAGAGTCAATCTGTCTTTACAGTCACAACCTTGTTTAGTTCCGAGGAACAACCCTTTTACAATATTTTCATATCCTTCAGGACAGGAACCATTGACAACGACAATATCAACAATAGAGCGTTGATTCCAGCTAGTTGGGATGAGTTCAAGCTGCTGAGTATCGTTGATAAGAGTAGCGAGAGTAAGTTTGGTTAAGAGCAAAGCAACGAGTCCATATACACAACTGAAAAATACAGTTTTTGGTAGTAAGTTCTTCATCATGGGCTGCTTGTCTCGTAGTAAAGGACTGTGTGAAAGATTTTCTTCTTCTTGGAGCTCACCTTGGTGCTGATCAAGTATTCTCGGAGAGCCTATGTGACTCTCGTCAACTTCGAGCTGTTCAAGGGCCATTTCATCCAGAGGTTGTTGAGATTGTAGGTTCATTTGTAGTAGTCGTAGTAATAGTACGTTTCAATATCAAAATTACACCTCAATCACATTTAAAATCGAGTCAAATTAATTTAAAAGTTTTTCTCTCATACTCGAAAAGGAACGATGCTAATAATTCAAGTTGTCCCTTAATAATCAGGATACCAGCATTTCATTCATGATTGGGGATTTTTTTATCATTATGGAGTTGAGGAAGATATTTGAATTCGAATATCGAGATTCCCTTAGTAATAGTTGCTACTCTACTACTCTGTCTCGTGCGCATAGTGAATTACTGAAATAGCAAATGAGAGTTGTTTTGAAACTCATTAAGATTTTGTATGATGAACTTTTTCGTAACGTATATATATATTTTATTCTCATTGTAACTCTCGGTGATAATTGTCACGTATCATTCAAAATGTCTTTTTCATTATTTTTATAGAATTAACAATGTCATAGGGCTGCATATCTTCTTCAGAAAAGCAATTTGAGTGAGATATTTCCTTCAGACAGGTAAGATGCTTCCTTCCAACGGGTCTTCTAATAATAATTTTCTGGCTCAGCCATAAAAGTACCCTATTCATTATCATGATAAGTCTACAAATTCTTTAGCAAAAAGACTCACCAAGTTCCTAATGAGAGCGACACGACATCTTTCTCTTGAGGCATCGCAGCCAAAGAGGATGCAAACACGTTCACTATTTATTTATGTTAAAGCACTCAATACAACGCAATAAATTTACCCTGGGAATTCGAGCTCAAGGATAGGGACACCGTTTTCATCGATAAGGATGTCTTTTACAGTCGTAAGATCAAACTTTTTCTCTACTTTGAGATAATTTTTAATCAGAAGCGCTTTCGAATCCTTTGTATGTGTTTCATTCTTGAGCGCGAACTCTGTCTCAGGATCTAGTTTGATGTCCGTATAGAAGGTCCATTTCTGAAGTTGCTCAGAGATGAGGTACAACTTCTTATCATGAATAAAGAAAAGAGTTTTTTCGTTTTTATAGTCTTCAGCCGACGCATCTTCTAGGCTTTTCAACCGGACTTCAAAAGACAGATAATACTTGCCAAAATCTGCTTCCTATATCAAAGCGAATTGATCTCGTATGATGAAGTTAAGATTGAGTTGATTACCACATTCAGGTCAAACTTTGTTTCTTTGAAATACACATATTTAAGAGCATGGGTCAAGACTAGATCGTCTTGGACGGTCTTACTGGACCGTTTTATGAGGTCTTGAACGTAAGATTTTTTGTTTTCTTGGTAGAACTGGACGATTAAGAACACGTGCTTCGACTCTTTTTGCTCGAAATGTATAGCGAGCCTTTTGTTCACTAAAGGAAAATCGAGAACGTTTCTTATCTAAACAGAATTCAATGATTAGAAGCTCTCAAGGATTGGGCAAATTTTTTACGTCTTTTAAGTTGACCTTAAGGTAAAACTCAGGACCTTCAGGGCAGAAATTTTCCTCAGGACAGATCGAGCATGGTGTAGACTCTGATGGTTTGAAGAAAAATAATGCTTCTCCAGTGATTGCCAGCATCATTCTCTGGAATTTGCTCTCTGTTTGACTAATATATATTTGCTTAGCGGTTCATTCAACCTTAACTTTTTACTGCACAATATCAACCCAGAAGAGATTGAATATCTTGTCATCTTTTTTAGGATTCTTTTCGATCAATCCTCTTTCTTCGCACTCGGGTTTGAGCCTCTCGTTCCAATATTTCTGGAGAGAATCTTTCAGTGCTACTATCTGTAACTCTTTCAGTATATCTTGAATGTATGATTGCCTTAGTCTTCTCTTTCTGAATGTTTGAGCCTGAAAAAAGTTACATTAGACGCCCTCGTAGTGAGAAGCAAACGAGTTTACCTTGGCAAAGTATTCAAGCACATTGTATCTCTTCGAAGGGCAACGACTAATATACTCTCCGATCAACACTAATATTGAGTCCCTAATCTTGAATCTTACAAACTGGTCGTCCGAGTTTTCCGCTTCAGCCCTGTTTTGATGGTATTACTAAGCCGTTTTATCAGTTTTCGAATTTACTTTGTCATTTTGAAAGAACTTTCCATGTCGTTAAACAGAGTTTCTATGAATGATTCCAGCAAGCTTTGTTTAATCAGACTCTCAAGCAACAACTCTGTGCCTTTCTCCTGAGGACTTCGCTCCTTGGTGATAGCGTGCGTTGTGACGCTTTGAGGCACTGTGGTAATATTGCTTAATGGAATGAAAGGCACTTGCATGCAGATCAACGAGCCGCAGACTGCGAGCTGATAGATCATTTCACGATCTTCAAGATTTACGACTCCAGCCTGTTTCGCAATTTTTTCGAGCAGCATCTTGTAGATATCCTCCATTGCCTTACTAACGATTTCATAGAGCTCAATATGGCCTGAAGCTTCAGCATTATCGCTTGAGGTCTGCAGAGCATATGTGATAATTTTCAAATATTTCGTTGCGACGTTGCAGGCTTCCCATCCTGCAAGCGAGCACATTTGAGTCAGACTTCTGACTACCGATCTCTTTTTCACCTAAACCGACGCAAATAAGTAACCAGGAGTTAGCAAAAAGCAATCTCTTACCGCATTGATAGCCGCATTTCTTATTTCAGGATCCGTTTGGGGTGCATATTCAATGGATGCATAGATACATCTTAATAGTGCAGCTGTGATAAGCGATCTCAAGCGCTGAGAGTCGGTCATTTTTTGAATTGGAATCAACTTCGCGAGCACTAGAATTGATTCAAATTATTTGGAAAAAACTGTGGGAATTTACTAGATTTAGGTTCTCCATCCTTCTTCGCTTCCTCAAGTTCTGAGTCTGTGGCGTTTTTGCCTTTCTTCTCGCCTTTTTTTGCTTCTCTCTTCTGTGGTTCAATTACCATCTTTGATAGCTCGTATTGAGTGAGCGTCAGATTTATTTGTTCTAATTTCATTTTGTCCTTCACATAATCCTTGAATTGAATTGGTCTGCCGTCTTCGCCGATTTTTTTGAGGAAGCCAAAGAACCCTTTCTTTTTTGGTTTATTTTTTTTAAACTCCCTTCTTTCCAGCTTTTCCTTGTGCTCTCTTTCGATTAGTTTCACTTTATTCTTTATTTCGAACTCTAGTGTCGAATTGAAATATTTTTTGTCCACGCCCTTCATCAAGGCTTGCTCTAGAGGTTTCATTAAAAACAAAACATTAGCGGTTCGATCAAAACTTATTTATTATATTACCCAATCTCGAATTTTCACCTCCAAAGAGGAAAATCAAAAGTCTATCGAGTCCGTTATGCAATGAGAAGGTTTCATGCTGTTCTTCAAAGTGAACTTTTTCAGGCAATTTCTTCGGCTTTGAAGAATCGTCTTCTAACGACTTATTCTTCAATGGAGTTTCCCAGACAGCGATCTCATCCTGAATTCTGTTCTCCATGCTTTGTTCTATGTTTTCTTTCAATGTTCTAATCGCATCATCTGAGTTGTGCAAAACAGGAGGCTCCCATTCTGACTTGTTTGAAAGTATGTCAGCTAATCGACTGATTAGGCGAAAGGACAGCAAGGAATAAGGATGGATGGCATCGTCTCCAGTCATGCATTGGAACAAATGATCGACTTTCCTTCCAATCCAAGTACATTCTACATCCATGGGGACCGGGTAGTTTGGCATGAACCTTTCTTCGCAAAACACCGATATTTTTAAGCAAGTCAAAGCTCTCTCCCCAGATAGGTACGCTCTTGCCGTGGTGTCGCTTGAAATCACTTTTAAAAAGAAAATACAGCAAACAGCCAGCGCAACTTTCTCTTCCTGTTCGTCGGGCTGATTGATAAGGTTCCTTGCCATGTCTCTCATCAAAACGTCCATGCAATCATCAATAGCAATTTTCGAATATTTCGCGATGAACTCACGAGCTGTTGATGTTTCTCTTTGTCGTATCACCTTGGTTAATATAAGGAAAATCAAAGAGAGGACTTCTTCAGTTTTTCCCGCACCCAAATTTTTCTGTCCACCGATAACTCGGACCAAATGAGAGGTTTCATCGGTATCGATTTCACTAATCTTGATTTTATCAAGACATTGAGCAACTGCGAGCTTCACATCATCGCTGGGAACCTCGAGACAATTGAATAGAAGTGTTTCTCTGTTAAATCTGTTCAAAAATTCGGAGTACTCCGCATATTTCTGATGTATCGTTACCTCTTCGTCATCATCTTCCTTTTCCCCTTCGGAACTGAGAGATCTCTCACAGATTAGAGTGATTAACTGGACAATAGCAATGATCATTTTGTGGAAAAGCGGCGAGTTGAGTTTCGACATGGGGACTGGTCTCTCACCATAAGTACCTTCTCCATAAAGTCCTAGCGTTCTGCATGCCTCTTCATAGCGCTCTCCACCCAAAAATGACAATATTTTTTCCAGTGTTTGCGCTCTATCAACGACAAAGTCCGTTGTCTCTATGTCTTCAGAGACCTCTTTGTTGGTCAACACGCTATGCACGTACTCGCAGCATGCTGTGATAACTATGGGGTCCATATACTGCTTTGTCAAGTAAGAAATGATCTCGCCTCCAATTTTTTCGTTTGCTGCATCAATAATGGCTTTGTTTGAATAATGCAACAGTGTGCCCAAAACTCTGATATATGATCCTAATCTCGTATATTTTGTTTTTAGGAACTGTGGATCCATTGTATTATCATTTCTCTGAAAGTCGTATCCTGAGGCGGCAAATTCTGAGCAGAATTTCTATTCATTTATTTAAGAAAACGAGTTATTTTAGAAGAAGTAGTAGTTTAATACCCCAATGATCTCATTCAAAGTTGTATAAAACGATTTTTTTGTTTCAATGGCTGTGTTAAATTGCAGCGCGGACTCTTTGCCAATCTTAGCAATGTTGTTGACAATCTCCAGAAGTGTTATTTCTCTACTGTAATAAGTCCTTATTTGCTCACGATCCTCGCTTTGGGTTCCTTTAATCCCTTTGCCCAGTTTATCAAGTCCCCTGAAAATATCACTGCAATTCAGTGCAAAATTATTCTTCGTAGCGAGCTGCTTAGCGCATTCTTTGTTCATCGTAATCCGTCTAATAAGTCTATGTAAAAGGAAAAAATTTGAGAATCAATTCCTGAAACAAAACGATTTTACTCAAGTATCTCATCATAGAGCTCCCAATCGTTCTTTGAGTCACTGCTAAACCATTTACCACTAGATTTGATGATTTTCTCTTTATATTCCTCAATCCAAGAAGCAACGAAGTCAAGATAATCCTCTTTGAAGAACAACCCAGCCATATCACTCGAATTAATCAGCAAATTCAGACCCGAGATGAGGCCAAGCATCAATTCTTCCCGTCCCTCTTCTTTCAACTTGGCTATTTTTCTGAAGCGGATTCGAACCAAAATGTTGTGTGTCACACTCTCTTTTATGTATCTTCTCAAAACGGCGTCTGAACCTGATTCTAAGAACTGCGCAAGGAGATGGAAACATTTTTTTCCAAGTTCTCTCTTGTTGACGATGGTCAGATTGGCTAAGCATGCAATCAAATGAGCCTGAACTGATGCTTGATTCTCAATGAGCACTAGACATCTTTCCAAAAAGATTTCTATCGCTTCAGCCTATTTATGAGAGATGTATTAAGCTGAACGAATTTTTTTGCAAAGAATGTTACTGTTTCGTCGTTGTTCGTGGCACTTGTAGGGAAAAATTCGTCCCATTTCTTGCTGTCTTTTACAATCTCGTTTATTTGTTTAGCAACTTCCGATATAAATTCGGTGCATTGCGTAGGATTAGTGAGACTCCTTTGAAGTAATTCGTTAATTTGATGTATCTTTCTTTTGCTCGGTTTTTGGCTGTGGAAGAAAAGAAACGGTAAGTCCCTCTATCATATTCGTTTGAAATACCTCTTAGCTATTGATACTGTTGATCTATCCACGAACTGGAGAGAAATATCCTGATCTCCACCCCTTTTTTTGTACTCCCTAGGTACATCTTCATCATCGATCTCTTTGAGATGTCTCATCTTCAAGCAGAGGTCTCTCTAGGAATTAATTTCAAGTTAAAAAAATTCAAGAAAAATAGACAATGGTTGTTTATACTTTATATCCTAGAACGCTCTTGGTGAAAGGATTTCTCATCAAAGATAAGTTGGTAAGCACTTCTAGTTTCTTGATCTCATCAAATGCCATATCCGCCTCTTCTTTTGTATTGAATTGAATGTTGTTTCCCGCTAAATCAAGAGTCATCAGGCTCTTTACGACAGGGTCAAAGATATTTTGCGGTATGCTTTCGATGTAGTTGTCTTCTAATTTTAAAGTTTGAAGGTTCGGTAAGCCGTTAAGGTCAGGAATCTGTGAAAAGAAGAGCATAAAATAACATGTGAGGTGGAATGTCTACTTCTGTGAGGACATTATTTGTCAAATCAAGTGTTTTTAATGTCCTTATCACAAGCGAAACCTTTGAGATGCTGTTTTCTTGGGCGATAATACTGGACAACTTTGGAAATTTTAAAGAATTTTCTTCGCTAACATTGAGATTGATAATAGCATTCTGGCTAACTGTGATGGTCCTGAGGGTTTTGCTCTGAAACTTCTCAAATAAAGGACTCAAGGTGATAAGACCCGTGCCAGCTCCCACGGATGAAGTTATGTTTAATGCATCGTCGCCCTCATGGAAATGCGCTTTGATCAGGTCTATACAAATTAATGAGAGGAAATATTCAGAATCTTAAGCAACCCTCGCTCCCTCCATCATCAACTTTGTTTTCTTCACCCTTGTATTTCTCCAAATTCCAAACGATCCTTTTTTTCTCTGGCTTTACAGACATTATTGCAATTTCGTTGTTCCTTCTCTCGGCAGTTCAAATTTGCTTTGGTATTTTTTTGCAAATTATTTTTATTCGTTTTGCGTTTTGGAAACCAATTTTCTGAAAATGGATTTGCACTGAACAGCTGGACGCAAGTAAGAAAGACTTCTATTCAACTCAGGTGTCTCCAAGTTGCGTAGAAGATATGGGCAACATACTTGGTGGATATAAATTGAAATTTAGACCTGTACGTTTTTTTCAGCGTTGATAAAATGCTGACGTTTAGAAACTCGCTGTATATTAGAGTCCAATCCAGATGATAGATATTCGAAAATAAATTGACTTATCCAAGGATTGATGATCCTCAGAATTAACAGGAGTTTAACAGGAATTAAGTATCAAAATTATAGGCTGTCTTATTCTGTGGATCCCAAAAACGAAATTATGGCATTATGATGAAATAATATCTAATCGATGTTTAATTGCAATAACGAGCTTTTCTTATAAAAGCATAATTTGTGAATATTCTGTTGCTGAGCGAATGGAAGAGATGAGTTTTTTCTCTCATATCTTTTTCCGGATTTTTGTTAGACTCTTATTGGAAAGAAAGATGGGCTTGGAATTGAGCTAGAGAGTTTTGTAGTAATTGCGAATAATGAGAAGACAACTCGAGGAACATTAACACCATCTTTTGAAAACATATATTGTGCTCTAAATAGCACGGGGTATCCAGTCCACCAAATGTTGCTTTCATGTTGCTTTGTTGATTTTAGTTCGAACTATCGATTGTGTTCCTTGGTAACCAGTTGAGCAATCTGACAGCACCTAAATATTGAATCCGGACATTTAATACTAATTTATCATGGAGACTCTCTCATAATCGAAATCCAAAATTTGTAGGAATTTGAGATTCCATTATGTGTATTTAGTTGGTGGAACTATTAAATCTTTTAGAAGTTTCTGAAACAATTAGTTAGCTCAAGTATTCTATCACAAACCTATTCTACTCTAAAGATATATTCTCCTGCTTTCTTCGTACTATCCACAAGTATTTCTTTGAACTGTTATATACTACAGTTGATCAATTTGCCAGCAAAAAGTTTCGTTTCGCTTTGTTTTTTTGTATTATGCAAATTCATCAATTAATTAATTTGTGATATACTGCCACTGCCATTCGTACTCTTCGTTAGCAAAGTTTTTTGTGATTTATGTTGTACCAGTATCAGAGATTAATTAAGAAGCAGTCTCCTTAAATTCGAGAAAATTGATTCCCTTAACTATCAGAGAACTACCATTCCTTTTCTTCAAAAAATAATACTCGATATAATTCAGAGTGAATTCTCAAATTATTCGGAAAGATAAGCGATGCTAATTTATTTGAAAGAATTGAGAGTGAACCAATTTACCAATCTCTTGCCTTACAATACCTCGCACAACGATTAGCAATATTCTTACTTATTTCTTTTCTTTCTTAGAATGATAATCAACACCTGATCCTTTAATTACACTCAGGTTAATTTGAAAATATTCATTATTAATTTTTTTTCAGATTGGTTTATCAGCAAATATTGAATTTAAAATATTTATCAGTCGACAATTCTTCCATATTCCAAATCGAATTATTGTCTTCGTGTTGTCTATAATAAAAAAAAGAGAGACTCAATAGTCGCCTCGTATAAAATTCCTATTGTTTCGTTGGAGGTTCAAAATGAAGGAAGAAATCTCTTGAAAAAGGTTTTTGAAACTTACACAAACATGTTTCTTGCTTCAAACTGATAAAACGTTGGATTGGACTAAGGCCCAATATGAAAAAACCATTTGTTTGTACACAAACAAAATAATAGATTCCTTAGCTAGGTCTTTTAAGTTTTTTGTATTCAGGACTGCCTGACAAGACCAGGTCGTAATAACTGTTGTAGGTGCTTATGACCTGCTCTCTCATGGCTTTTGCACACTTAACCAGGCAATTCTGGCGATGTTTCCCTGAATCGAAGCTATTAAGACAGGTTTCTTGACAAACTTGATCACTGATCTATCAGAGCAGCGATTAGAATGTATTAAAGAAAAATTTGTACCTCGACTTGACTATACTTTTGCTGTAGAAGTTCAGCATTCGATTTCATCTTTGCTTCAATGTCCTCGATGCAATCAAAATAGTTAGCAGGCTGTCCTTCGAATTTCTTGTAGCATTGCAGTTTTTGTTCGATCATATATTTCTGAAAGAATAGATTATTGTCATTTTTCAAAAGACGCTGCTCATACTTGATAAACTGTATATTGCGGTTTGAATGCATCCTTTACGAATGTAGTTATATCCTTGTAAAGAGCCTTGCTGTCAATTTCTTGACCGTCATCTTTGTTGCCGGACTTTGAAACCATACTACAATCCAATTCGAGCCTCAGATAAAATCGAAAATAAAAATCACATTTTGAAGACCGATACAATAAGTAAAAACATCTTCATTATTCAAGAAATAAACTTACAGGCTACCGGAGTAAGCATCGTAGGAACAATTTTCGTATTGCTTTGAGCATTAGATTATGTTCTCCATCCTCATGACAAGCATTGATTTTTCTTGATATATTGGAAGAATAGTACACTTGTAATAATTCTATTTCGCATCCCACACAAAAAAATATGTCGATTCTTATAGCAGATTAAGAAATCGAAATAAAGTGTATAGGCCGAGAGCTCATTTTGCAATTCCAGCAAGCTCGAATTTATTTTTGTAGAAAGGTTGAGAGTTAAAGTATAATTGCTTCAAAATAGAGCGTCATCCACTTGTGCTTTTTCCTCATAACGTGTCTTGGAGGATGTGAAATGAAAGTAGGATTTACCTAACAAAAAGCTTCTAACAAAATTCACAAAATAAATAATTCACAGAAATTTCATATCATAGTAGATACTAAACTCTAATACCATGGAAGAAGATCAAGAAAAGATTTTAGAAGGTGCTAAGAGAGCTGTCAAAGAGCACGCTTACTACATGCGCAACGCGATTGAAGAAGCCAACCTTCGTTCTGCTCTGAAACACGCTTCAAATATGCTAGGAGAGCTAAGAACTGAATTCCTCTCTCCAAAGAACTATTACATACTCTTCATGCAAGTTTTTGATGAACTGCGTGACCTGGAAGCTCATTTCAGAGAGGAGTATCGTCGTGGAAGGAATCTCAAAGACCTTTACGAAAACGTCCAGCATGCAGGATATGTTCTGCCTCGTATTTACCTGTTAACAACTGTCGGATCTGTATACATCGGCTCGATGGAAGTTCCAGCCAAGTATATTCTTAACGACCTACTTGAAATGATTCGGGGAATCCAGCATCCGATTAAAGGACTCTTCATCCGCTACTACTTCCTCAAAGTCATCAAAGACAAGTTGCCAGATACAGGAAGCCAATATGAAGGGTACTATTCAATTCAAAATTAAGCATAACAGTGTATTTATTATTCAATGTTATTTCTTTAAAGGGAAGGAGGCGACGTGAGAGATGCAATCAGAACGATCTTGAGCAATTTAGCTGAAATGAACAAATTATGGATTAAAATGCACACGCAAGGAGGGAAAGACAAATCAAAGAAGCAAAAAGAACGAAATGATGTAAAAGTTACGATTGGCGAAAATTTCGCGAGGCTCTCTGCGCTTAACGGTTGCTCGCTCGAAGTCTATCAAAATTTGATATTCGAATTCCTTATGGATACGGTATATCTACTCAAGTTATTCCGATTTGAAAGAGAAATTTTGATCATTAGATAACGAGCACAAAAGATTCTGTTTCACAGCAATACTTGATGGACTGCATAATCCAAGTGTTCCCAGACGAATTTCATCTGAATACACTGGAAAGGCTCTTACAAACCATTGGAATCATTATGCAGAATGAAGTTGACGTTAAAACTATGCTCATTAGATTGATGGATAGGTATTTCAATGATCTGGAACGATCTTAGAGTGAATTATTTTTTCTCCAAAATAGACTTTCAGAGTTTTCAAAGTCTCATGACAATGCTGACAGTATCACACACAACATAGATGTATTCAGCATGTTCAAAAACAACATTGATAAGCTCCTCCAAGACCAAGCGAATCAAGTTGAACTGTCTAAGCTGCTAGAACTGCAAGTTGCTTTCTTGAAATTTGTTATCAGTACCTATCCAAAAGAAATCAGCCATGTCAACGAAATCCTTGAGTCTTGCTGCAGACTCTGCTCGAAAAAGATTTCTACAGCGGTTTCTGATGAAACCCAACAGAGTATCGTGAAATTGCTGACGATTCCACTTGAATCGTTATCAATGAAGGTTCTCGCGTTAAATGAATTTCCAAATCTCATGAGATATTTGCCTCTCTCTCGTAGAAAAATCGTCGCTGTAAACATTGCAAGAGTAAGAGCATATTTTAGTGAAATATCTCCTAAATAATATTTGATGCTAGGCTGTCGCTAACTCAGGTCACATATTAGGCGATATGTCGACTGTCACTGGGCTTATAGAGTTTTTAAAACCGATGCTTTATGATGAATCATCAAATGGAGAAAGTGCTGATCCGGAAACTATTCAGAATGAACAAACTTACTTGGCGCGAATTGTGCACCTTGTTTTAAATGATGATCCAAACGAGAACTTTACTATGCTTGAGGCATTCAAGGAGGAGCTTTTGCAAGGGGGAAATGCGAGAATTGTCCACACTGTTCCTTCACTCGTTTACGCATATCTGAAGCTTTCAAGATACGTGCATCAATGTTACCAGCATGCTCAGAGTGAGGCTGAGCAGCAAGAAGCTGAGGGTGATCTGCCAACAAATTCGGAAACCAAAGTATTTAACCGCAAGCCCAAATTCTTCAAAGGAGAGATCAAAATTTCTCATAAAGATTTATTCTTAACTGTCAGAAATCTCATCCAAAGAATAATTTTTCTTAACGCTCCCATTTGTTTGAGATTAAATTTGTCACTGGTATTGGCTATCAATGAAGTTTCAATTGAAAAAGAAGTATACTTTAATAATCTAACCCATCACATCAACCTTACCACCCTCATTAGTATGACGAGTTTGCTTATGAGATTTGCTCAGATGCTTTACAAATCTATGAAGATGACGTTGCTGACGCAGACGCAAAGGTTTGAAGTGGTTATTGTTTTTTCAAACTTATATATCATCTAGATGATGGCTCTAACTGAAATATCCGCTTGCTTCCAGAGACTGCATTGCCTTAGCGCTGAAAATTACGATGTTTTAGTTGCTAATACGACACAATACTGTGCTAAACTTCTCAAAAAGAGTGACCAATGTCTCGGTGTCTTGAAATGCACTCACCTTTTCTATTCGGACGCCTGGGTAATATCATGAGACGATTCAATAAGACAATTTGTTATTATAGAAAAATGAGCAAAAAGTAATGGAGTGTTTCCACAAGGTTCTTAAACTTGCTGAAGTTGTCAACAATGCGCAACTAAGCAACAATCACCTCAAATTATATGTCTCAATTCTCAATAAATTCATATATTTCGCAGAAAAAGAGGGCTTCTCTTCAGTAATATATTTTACCTATTTTTCAATTCAAATGATCTCTTAAATTTCGAACAGATTCGAGGAGAAGATGTGGGAAGAATCGTTAATATCATCCATGATAAATCCGCAGCGCTGCAGAGCGAGCCTGATGCTCAATCATTACAAGTTTATTTCAAAAATACACTAAAGATGATAAATCAAAAGAAAGAAAGCAATCCTCATTTGAATCAACTCTTGTCTTCATAGATATGTAGTCGAATATATCTCATTCATTGAATTTCTTGTTTGTCCAAACTCAATAAAACCATAATTCCAATATTAACATTCAGTGCGCTGATTTGGAAAGGAAAAAATGTATGCTTTGTTCCCCCAATAGTAGGATTTATAAGATTGAAGTCGTAGTGGTAGACTTCGTAATGCAAACAACTTTCTGCTAAGTAGTTGAATTGTTATTACAACAAAATACAGGGAACATTAATGCTATCTAAAACAAATAGGGTTCTTTACATACAGATGTTAAAAAACAATCCAACAACTGTCGGAAAAAATCAATTAAAACAGACTCTCATGCTGATTATTCAAATCGTTGTCCTCTGGAGGGAACAGACCTTCAAATTCTATCATTACCTTCTCAATTTGCTGCCCTCCACTTCCTTCTAAGGCTGACAGATAAGGGTTTCGGAGTTTCTCGCTGTTATTCGATATCTCATCGCCAAAATAAATATCAGGTATCTCTGCTTGATTCTGGATGTCAATTGCCTCTTCTTTCGTCTCTATCTTTTGTATCTCTTCTTCGATTTTGGTGTCTTTAGCTGAGCCAACCCTGCAGTTTGCACAGTACCATTTTATGTCGTTTACATTTGATGTCATGTTGACACACTTGAAATGGAAACTACGTCCACAGCTGTCACATTCTTTGGAATAATAAAGTCAGTTAACATAAAAAAAAATGCTGCTGTTACTTGTAATTGGCTGATAATCCTGGCTCTTAATCATACCTTCACCACATACATAGCATTCTTGATCTACAAAGCGAATTAGCCTTCATGTGAATTGATTAATTCTTACTTTTAACAGGCTGTAAAGGCGGCGGTTCGTTTTTGACCAAGAGTTGCTCGGTTTCTTCTGCTTTTGCTTTCAGCTTGTTTGACTTTTGAGCCAAAGAGGTGGTAGATTTCATGTATCGACGAGACACTTTCTTTGGTAAGATTTCTTCCTCTTCTTCGAAATCGTCATCAAAATCGCTGGTTTCTTTTTGAGCCGTGGTAGACGCAGTAGCTTTCCTAAGACGTCGATATCTGTTAAACTTCTGTAGAGCGTTAAAATCCTTGTATTCAATGTAGTTCCATATGTCGTCCTTCGATGTCAGCTTTCTGTGGGGATCCGGCATAATAACCTCAGTGTTGGTCACATGGAAATACTCTGCGATCATTGGTTCATTCGTTTCTGGATGCATTGTGAAAGCTTCCTTTCGTTCCAAGTAAATAAGATGCTGAGGTGTTGGGATTTTCTTTTTGAGTTCCTCAACTTGCTTGAGCCAGGGATCAATCTCCATTTCCGGCTGAGGCGGTTTATTCTTCTTCTTTGTAGACTGGATTGAAGCAGCCAATTCTGCTGCGGCTTCCTGCTGTTGCTGCTGAGCCAGAGATTCTTTGAAAGCGTTTTGTTCTGCAACGTTGATCTGGTAGGTCTTTTCAATGACTTTGCAGAACTTGTAGATCTCCTCTCGTTCCTTTTTGTCCCTTGATTCGAGGTGGCCCTTCAGCTTAAGTGGTCTGTGCTTCTCGCAATAAATCACCTGCACCTCTTGAGGTTCAGCTACGAGGAAACTTCCGCACATTTGAGTGACTTCGATTTCTTTCGTTTCCAACGAGAGGTTAGCTTTTCTTGCGCATTCAGGATGGAATCGCTTCTTACAACTACTCTTCTCGCAAGGAACCGTTGACCCAACGTCTAAATGATTAAGAACCGAATTAACAACCAAAATGAATGAGAGATAAGTACTCTGCTTTCCACAGATGCTGCATTCGTAATTGAACCTTTGGAAATCAATTTTTCGAAAGCCTTGAGTAGAGAAGGTCATTTAGGCTAAAATAAAAAAAGGACAAAATGTTACCATCTATTCCAGATAGAGTGTTAGGATCTTGGAAATACAGCTCTGGAGTATATTTTGAGCAGGTGATATGTGCCCAGACATGTGCTGGCTTCGGTTCGTCTTGAAGAGAGCACTCATTTGGTTGCTTATCTAATTCATGATAGTCATAATAGAGATTCTCGTTGCCTTCCTCCTGATTTTCCTCATCGTTGTCTTGAGCAAGCAGAATCTTTTGGAGATCAGTTTCCGTCAGTTTATTTTTGGAACTTTCTTCTTCTCCTCCTTTCTTCAATCGCGTTGCACTCTTAGGTTTACTCTTCACCAAGTCAGAGCTATAAGCAAATGACATAAGATATCTGTGGAATTCAGGATTTGCATCTTCAAAGAGATTAGTTCTGACTGAAAGCGTCGTTGGTTTAAGCACTCCAGAGCGGTTAGGACAAAGCGGACATCTCATGTATCTGCCTCTCGCGCCGAATTCTGTGCATAGCTCGCAGATCCAATCGTCTTGAGGGACCCGAAGGATGCCATAGCATAATTGATGAACAGCCACGTTGCATTTCTAAATATAAGCAATAATTAAGAACAGTTGAATAAGAAAGGAATATGCTTACGGAGCAAAAGACGATAGGGTTTTCGTCAGCAGACTCGCCATCATTACAAACTTGACAAACGATATCTTCGCTATTGGCTCTTGGTCTCTTATTTGAAGTGTTTTGTTTGCTTTCCTTATCATTGAGGTTAGCTGCAGGGGCGTTAGACCCTTCAATCTGCTTCTTTTCAAGGAAGGAGATATAGTTCTCTTCTTCTGGTAACCTCACTTTCAAATCCGTGAAAATATCTTCTGAGTCAAGATTTTGAGGGAAGAATAATGCCTCGGTTTTTAACTCCTCTCTTGCTTTGACTTTCAGAGATTCCAGATTCTTGGCGTTCTTTTGATCGTATTCAGCACGTTCATTTTCCAATATTGTTATCATGTCAGAGAGCTCGATTTTTTTGAGAACATTGACTTTACCAGCGCAATCTATTCCAGTGGACCTCAGAACGAAACTATGTGCTAATGCTCTCAACTCCAGGATCCATTGATCATCTGCGAGGGTATAATCACTCTTATATGCGGTGTCTAGTGGTAGATTCTGAAGGAGAGGGTTATTGAGTTCTGAATTTTCAAATTCCACTTCTTTTTTCTTCAGAATAGCACCAATAGTAGCATATAACTGCTTTTCATCTTCTTTCATACCAGACCTATCTTTCGCCTCCAATCGCCTCACTGCCTTCGAAACGCGAGTACAGAATTCAGCCTGAAGCGCTTTAAGGCTCTCTTCCCTCGAACTGAACAGTTGGTCGAGCGAATTCTGAATAAAAGGCGCCTTGGGATAATACTCCGCGCATACATAAAACCAAAAGGCAATACCAGACGTCTCTTTGAGGATCTCATAAAAAGGATTAGTCACACATTTTCCTCGTTTTACTGGAAGCTGTTTAAGGTTTTGGAAATCTTCAAGGCACTCGAGCTTTTCTAAAAGTGCAAGACACTTGACGAACTCCGAGTAAGTTTTAGGAAACTCTTTTTTGGCGGTATTAGTTGGTTTTAAGGCTGATTTCTTCTTCGATGATTCAGAATGTTCAGATCTCTGGGATCTATTAGTGGGAACCATCCATTTGCTTGACACGCTTCTTTTAATATATTTTTTCTTTTCATCACCGTAGTAATAATCCTCATCGTCCTTATTATCAGGAGTATTATCGAAATCTTCATCGTCACTGTCGATAATCTTTTTCTTTTTAATTTTGCCTCGCTTTGGGAGGAAATCCAAGTCTCCCTTTTTATTCGATGTCTCTGAGCCAAGAGGATCAAAAGAAGGAGGGATTTCCGAAGTCATATCAGACTCAGATTCGCTTCTCTTCGTGGGGACACTCGCTGATGGGGTCTGAGAGGCAATCTTACGGAGCTTTCGATGTTTCACTTTCTCAGGCGATTTGAGACTATCGTCTTTCTCCAAATCCTTTTGTGTTTTGTTTTGAAGCAGAGTCCTCTGCGATCTATCCGCCGACACAGCATCCCCAGACATAGGTTTGGCCGGCTCCAACATTCCGCTTCTCGGAAAACTGGCATTTGGTCCAGGTAAATTCTGCGAAGGATTAGCTGAAGCGTAAGGTCCTGGGGGCCGGTTAGGAAAATTGAACCCAAAAGGAGGAGGGTTGATTAGCTTGGGGTCTCTTGCAAGAGGCTGGCCCAGATTAAGGTCTCTTTTGCCGCCAAGAATATTGTTTTTGGGAGGTATAAGCATATTTTCGAAAGAAGCTTGACTGGAATTAAGAGAGTTTATTACATCCTGAGGCAGTTTGGCCAAAATCTCATTTACTGATTCGGAATTTAAGGGCAGGTTTAGTGATCTTATGACCTGCGTAAGCCGGTCTTGGATTGGAGGGTTCGAAGAGGATACTTGATTTTGTTGAGATGGGTGTTGTGAGATGGCAGGGTTTGGCTGCAAGTTTCCTGGCATTGAGATATTTGGATTACCTCGTTGTCCGATTTGCTGCTGAGGAGGCAGTTGTGACTGTGGTTTAGAATTTTGATTTATTTCGTTTTGAGGTACGTTGTATTGTCTTTGAAAATTTGGAGTAACTGAGGCTTTATTTAAATATTTTCCTCCAAAGCCTGGAAGCTGATTAGGATTAGTTGTCTTGGGTATATAGGTCACTTGATTAGAGTTTTGAGATTGAATCGATTGGAACTGTGCGCCACTTCTATCGAGATATGGATTTTGAGCTTTATTTACATTAGGAGCGTTTGCAGCTCCTGTATTTGGAAAAGCTGGTGAAGAAGATTGAAATTGTGGGGTTTCTTGCTGAGACTGAGGTCTTTTAGGCAGGTAGTTCATGTCTGGCCTTGGCATTCCTTGCTGTGGTTGCGCTAAACGTCCTTGATTTGGCAGACCCTCCTGGCTCTGAGGATTAGGCTTGGTATTCTGCTCAAAAGAATCTTGATTGCTAGGCTGACTTTGTTTAGCTATTCCTTTGCTTTCTGTCAGAGGAAAATTATCTGGATTGGAGCCGTCAGTGCGTATTCTTTTAGGCTGCAATTGAGACATGCTTTGGGAGGAGTATTGCTGCTGATATTGAGCAAGCTGAGGTTGTGGTATTCGCTGCTGTGGTGGCAATTGAAATTGCGATTGTGATTGTTGTTGAGATTGTGAATGCTGGAGTCCTTGCATTTGAGGCTGCGATTTTGATAATGACAGGGGTTGAGCTTGCGGCTGACCTTGGGATTGCATTTGAGACGAGTTCATCTGAAGCTGTTGGGACTGTTTCTGTTGTTGTAATAACTTTTGTTGCTGCATTTGTTTTTGTAACGCAGCTTGCTGTTCTGGGGTCAATTGTTTATATTGTTGCATTTGCTGAATTTTGTACATCTCTTGAGGAGTTTTGGGTTTTTGTATTGGATCCGTTGTTTCGAAATTATATTTTGAGCTCTGCTGTTGTTGGGGTGTCATAGTTTCGTTGGGGTATTTAACTTGATTCCCGGTCTTCTCATCAACGAATTGTTGTTGTGGCCTCGTTGTTTGAGGATTACTCATCCGATTAGGGAGCTGTTGCTGCTGAGGTATTTGATAAGCATATTGGGACATTACATTTTGAGGATCTGTTTGTGGTCTTTGCTGCTGCTGCAGCATTAATTTCTGATTTTCAGAAGGATATCTCGCTAATTGCTGAGGCTGAAGGCCTTGATTATCGCCCTGAGCGCGCATCATCGCATATTGCATCTGCTGAAGATTCTTGCTCTCTAGTTGAGGCTTTGAGTTGTCTTTTTGCGAACTGCTTTCTTTGAGCTCTTCTTTCTGAGACGAAGCAAGCTTTTGCCCTTTAAGTTGTAGTTGCTGTTGTTGCCGTTCTTTGAGTATTCTCGCTTGTTCTGGAGTAAGCTGGTAGTTATTGGGCAAATTTTGTAAAAATTTTCCGTATTCTGGGTTTTTTGAAAACTGTCCCATTTGCTGCTCTTGGTCAGGGTTCCATTTCATGGGTTGAGTGCTTGGAGCTCCCTTCATAGTCATTGCTGCTGCCTTTTTCTGAAAATCAGCAGCCGAGGGATTGCTCTTTTGCTGTTGAAGGTGGAGTTGGTATTGTTGTTGCAACTGAAATTGTTGCTGCTGCTGTTGACTCATTTGAGGCTTCTGTTGAGGCTGCTGCTGCAATTGAGACTGTGATTGCGGCAACTGCTGTTGCTTTTGATTCTGCTGTTGTTGCTGTTGCTGCTGTTTCTGCTGTTGCCAAAGCGCTTGCTGTTGAGATATAGATGACTGTTGAGGGTTTTTCTGTTGTTGAGGTTGCTGGTTAGGATTGCCTTGGATACGTTGGGTCTGGCTATAACTTGGAGGGATTGCTTGAGTGCTGATGATATTCATCCCTCTCTGACTCATATTCTGAGGGAAATTGGCCATTCCTTTTTGGCCAATAGGATTCGTATTTTGCGCTTCTTTCTGTGCATTCATGTCAAAGTTTGGATTCGATCGCAGTTGGCTTTCATTTTGTGGATTCTTTCCTTGGTACTGACGTTGCTCTGGTTCATTGAAATATTTTTCTGTTGGAAAACTCGAGAATTCAGCATTTTTTTGCCATGATGCTGATGATAATGGATTGCCAGGTTCAGCCGATCTCCCTCTTTCTGTCGTTTGTGGGATCAAAGATTTTGTATCATTTGATCCTATCCTTTGTAAGTCTTGAATTGAGTAAGAAAATCTCTGTAATTCTGATCTTTGGGTCGAATCCTGTTGCTGTGGGACTGGAAATTGTCTCGAGTTTCTCACATTTTCTTGAGACTGATAAGGATTTGCCATCACAGCTGTTCCTCCCGTTTGCTGCTGAGCCTGCCGTGGGGTATACTCTTGCGTATTATTACCTATTTGACCCGCTCCGCTTCTATTTGCTTTTAGCTCAGTACTTCCGCTGACATTGCTCATCCCGCTGCTGTTGAGCATTCTACTCATTTCTGCGTTGCTGCCACCCATACCGGTGGATAAATTGGCCATTGGATAGGCTTGCTGATTTATTTTGTTTAATTGCGCTCCTTGCATTTGCATTGGATTCATAGGATCATACCTCTTGCTTTGCTGAGGATTCGCAAGTCCCATCGACTGATGCATTTTTCTTGGGTCTTGCATCTGTGTGTTCATAGGCTGCCCTCGCATAAGCTGCTGCTGTTGAGGCATTTGCATCTGTTGAGCATATTGCATAGAGGTCTGCTGACCACTTTGTTGCATTTTTTGAGAATTTGAAAGGCTTGATGGCGTTTGTTGAGTGCTGAACTCCTTGAAAAAATCATCGCTTTGAGTTTGTTGTCTCGTCTGAGTGCTCTGCCATCTTGGATTGAGCGTCGCATCATCGTTGTAAGAAATAACCGAGGAAGAGTCTTGTCTCCATGCATTTGTACCCTTTTGCTCGAGCTGAGTCTGCTCATTCGATAACATCCCGGTGAAAGTTGGATGATATCTCTGACCACCACCCGATTGGAGTGAAGGAGCCTTTTGCACTTTCAATATTTGGCTTGCTTGTGCCGGATTAAAGAAATCTTGAAATAAATCGTTCTCTTGGAAAGAAGTCTCTCTCGTTTGATTCTTAGAAGTGTTTTCTGGCACTCTTCTGGTCTCAGGTTCCTTGGGTTCATTGAGAAAGCCAGCAAGACTTGGCAAATCTTGCTTAGTATCTGCCAAAAAATCCGAAAAATCTGAAAATGAGGCATTTACGCCTGAATTATTTTGACTAGGTAATCTTCGAGACTCAAGCCCTGACTGCGTTCTTCCTCCCTATAGTAAAATAAAGTTTGGTATTAGGGAATCATTTGTTAAAGAAGTTCGAAAGAGTGTACCAATGCTCTATTTGGGTCAAATTGCCCAAGAAGAAAGTCATTTGACTCGAAATTGCCCGGAGAAGACAGCTCAGCCTCTCTTAGATTCGCTTCAAAAAGATGATCTGAGCCTGTATCGCTTTTCCCGCTTAGCATTTTAAACAGCGTAATTTGGTGTTCTTAACCTCTGTTTCGGAAATAAAAAAGACTATACTGAAGTTAAATTAAATGGTTAACTAATTTAATAATTCAAATTAGACCATTCGTAAAAACTCTGTCTTTTATTTGAACGTTCTGCTGCGATTTACCAAGATTATTTTGAAGTTGAACTTCTTCGAACTAAAAATCGGAAAAATGAGCGGATAATAGAAATTAACACACTATTTTGACCACAAACCAAACAAACCAATTCTTGAACGGTTTATTTTGACTACTTTATCCCTTTGTAAGAGAAAATCGCACTTGATCGACACCTAGTAGGCCATTGTAATTCCTCCAGAGCAACCCCACTATCGGCAGGAAGATGCTCAATTCTTTGCGTCTCTTGTGTGAGAGCAATTGCGTGAGGGTCAAGGAGAAGGCGGGGTCTTTATTATCATTAATCAAGTGAGGTAGCTTTCTGGGACTGGCAGCATCAAGTAAACTTCAATTTTAGGGTGTCATGGATTAAAAAATTTAGCTTCTTGTTCTGGAAGAAAGTCATATTAAAATTCTATGGTGCTACTGAATTATTTGATTGATAATCGTAATCACGAGTCGAAAGTTATCTGATAATTTCAAATCACAGCGTTACATTAATTATAGCATATTTTTTGTTCAGTGTCTCCAAAGAAGTAATCTAATTTCGGAACAGTTACAAGAGTAAATTAGGACAATGCAAACCTACAATACATCCCGTAATGAACTATCGTCAAAGCAAAGAACTTTCCTTACTCTCGAAATCTTTACAACTGACTCTGAGCTAGCTCCATAAACCCACCTCTCTTTATTCTTCTCACGAGTCACCGAGTCATTTAGTTTGCACCTACGAATCATGTGCCCATAAAAAGACACCTTGATTGGGCCCTTTTATGGACTACTCCTCTCTCAGCAAGAAAGAGAAACTTCCTTATCAGTCGAAAACGATCAGACATCATAAAGGGATACTGAGAAAATTCTATTGAAGCGAACCAAATTTCTTTTGTGAAGTACCAGGAGGTAGTTGTGCAAAGTTCGTTTGTTTAAGATATGAATGATTTATGAGCCTAACCTGTGCTAATTATATTAAAGAAATCGCGGGTAAGTCATTCGAGTTTGAGGCTGAGTGAGCTAATTAAGGAACCGAAGGAAAAATTAAAGGGTTCGAAAGATCCATTTTTTTTTGTTAATAATTTATGAGCCAGTGTGCTAGGCTTTAATTCGCAGAAGTAGATTTCAGAAAAATTTTATTAAGTATTAATTCCGAAAACTTCTAAATGAAATCGACTTGCGAGCGCTATAGTTATAGGTGGGTTTATCATACAAGTAAAATCTCCATCAAACTACAAGAGATGAGACTCTTCGGTGAATTAAGGATTTCTCATCATGAGTACTTTGCGCATTATGAGATAGACGCAGCAGTGAAACTTTGGCATACGTAGTTGCTTGTCTCACATAGTTACTTCGAGTCAACTTCATCTTTCCTCTCAAATCAGCGGGTTTGAGACAAAAATTAGGTGCTTTATTGGAAGAAATCTATTTTTCGATATTGCCTGAGTGAGGCAGAACTCGTTATCTTGCATCAATCAGCACATCTTTACTTGATGTGAGTGGCGCAGGAAATGTTTTGAGTAATAATGCTCTACCGAGTCTGAGTTTAGAGAAACCCAATAATTTCTAATTTCAGTAGAATAGAAGTGTGCCCACTGGTTTCAACGCTTGGCACTGGAAAATTTCCCGAATTAAAATTGCCTCGGGAATGATTAAAGCAAAAGAATGACAATCCTTAAATTGCTTGAATCTCATAGATTCCATGAGATATATGAAATAAATAAGGTTTTATCTGGTATTAGAGCTCGAGAGAGAACCTCGAGTCAAAATTCAAGTTCAACGCATCTATTTGATATATCAGTCATTACAATAACTGTACAGAATTACTATTTTTATATTGAATTCGAGCACGACAATAAAGAAGTGTTAAAAGGGGATAAAAGGAGAATGGGTTCCCAAAAAGAAAAAAAAAATTTTCAAAAATGAAAAAATTATATGAATTGCTGTTATGAGTTTATTATAATGGGACTACCGAATATTTTATTATTTTCCAGCATTTATTTTTTTGACCAGCGAGGCTTGTACATCCAAATTCCGGGTGTCACTCGAAATGAGTAGTACTGCTTATTACCTGCCCCACCGGTTATAAATTTACCATCATGATCAACGTTTCCTTCTGTCTCAGCTCTCGCTGTGTATAACTAAGTTTCAAACATATTATTCACGCTTTTCTTTTATAAATTACTTGAGTAGCTTCATTATATTTAGTTTTTTTATATGCAAGAGCTTCGGAGCTATATGGTTCTCGTGGCTCCTAATACATTATGTGATTCGAGTTCTGTAAAAGTTTATGCTTTGATTACTGTTTTTAACACCTCAGGACCTTGTAAACTTAATTTCGGAAGATGGTTTTTGACATGAGGTATCTCCTTGGTTCTGGCTGTCATTTTTGATTTGTCTCCTCTTTTCTAGAAAAAAAATATTCTCAGATTAACAAATTAGAGCGATTTGTACAGCATGAAATTCTTTGCCTTCTTGATGATGTGGGTGGTTCTGCTGACGAGAGGCTTGACGTTGTTGGAGATCAAGATTTTTGAAGTTATTTGGACTTTTATTCTATTCGTCGTTTTAGGAATAGTCCGGCCATTAGATTACCTGTATATCTAACGTATCTTGTGGTGTGCTCCCACTCAAAGATGCAATCGGCCTGAACTGTTGTGGGCGATTACTTTTGGAGGAATTCGTTTTAAGCATCGAAGGGGGTGGACAGCTCCTACCAATTTCTTTACCTTTAAGTGGTATCGTCAGAAATATGAAATTAATTTTCGTGTTACTGCTTCCCGATATTGTATCCAGAGTTGCTCGTTTAGAAAGAATCAAGTCGGTATTCACAATTCCCAGAGTCCTAACAATTTGATAGATTTACAAATAGAAAGATGCTTTTGCTTACGTCTCTTTGATTAGTGGAGTAGGGACATTATAGAGGTTATTTTCTATTAGGTAATTATACTGTGCTCCATCATAGCGAGTTTTCAGAAAAGCCTCCGGGATCTGGTTAGATTGGCTGGAGTAAGTTCCAAGCCCTTTCTTTTTGAATCTACGAAACTGCTGCTGGGTGGAAGAAGCCGTTTCCTAAAATTATGGAGTTAGCACTCTCAATCTGATAGCGTTAGATCTACATTTTGGCTCGGAGTTTTGTTTAAACTTTCATGACTAAATGGAGTTTGAATCTCCAAGGCTTTTGACTTTTCATCATCAAAATTATTTCTTCCAGGTGTATTCAGTTGCTTAAAATTTAACCCATAACTTTCCTCGCTTTTCGTGAGAGCAAAGTCAGCACAGAGTTAATAAAAGAGTACTTACGTCACTCTAGATGATTTTTCTACGAATCCCTTTAATTCATCTGAGCTTTCAACGGTTTCGGAATTTCTAGATATTTGAGTGGTTGTTTGGAATTGGGGTTGCTCGGACTAATGATAGAAATTATGATAATAGTGAGAGATTGAGTATTATCGAGTGAGTACATTTGACGAGATTTCTTGTTTAAAATCGCTCGCTTTTTTATTAGAGTTGCCTTTCTGAACAGAACTGGGATCAACTTCAGTCATTCCCTCAAAGTAAGGGTGCCGCAAGGCTTCAGCCGCAGTTAGTCGCTCGGCAGGATTCATCTTTAAAAGTGCCTTCATAAATGATATCGCTTTTTTTGACATTTTCCCAAGGTATCTTTGATCGAGAGTCTCAGGTTTTGCGATCTCTGGAAAAGATTTCCCTTGGAACCTTTTGATTTTCTTGAACAATTCCAGATGATCCGTGCAAAGTGGTCCGAGCACCTGCCAGGAAATTCATTCAAGCTAGTTTGTAGGACGAAGTGATTACCTTTTGTATCACATATAACTGATCGAATTCATTGTCTCCAGGGAACAGAGGTTGACCGTCGGTCAGTTCACCCATTATACATCCTATTGCCCACATGTCAACAGCTCTTCCGTAGTCATTGGTGCCTAGTAGCAGTTCAGGAGGACGATACCTATAAAACACTCATCGAGTTTTCTGAAAAAACCACAAAATTTTACCATCTAGTCGCTACGTACTCAGTGAGTCCCGCCCCTGACTCAGGGATCGATCTCGCAAACCCAAAATCGCACAATTTCAACACACCTTTCCTAATAGCATATAAAACTTATACACCCCGATCTTTCAATCGAAAGTACGAGTTGACGAGAAGATTTTCTGGTTTTAGATCTCGATGCACTACATTCTTCTCGTGGCAGCAGTTAATTGCTTTGCATAATTGATAAATGAGCCTTCGAACCAACTCAGGCTAGATAGACAAACGGCATATAACAAAAGAGAACAGGGTATGGTGCTTACTGGGAGCCCTTTTGGTTGCTGCTCGATGATTTCAAGCAAATTGTGCTCAGCGTATTCAAAGACCAAATACATTTTCCCTTGCCTTGAGCCGTTAGTTAAACTTCTCTTCATCATATTGAATACCTTCGAAAAGCTTCTTTGAGCTCAACAATATTCTCGTGCTTTAGCATCCGAAGCATCTTAATCTCTCTTGTAATATTCCTCTTTGCGTGCTCATCGTCTTCAGACTCTTTGAACTTCTTGATTGCAACTATGTATTAGGAAGATAAGATCATTCTGTTCAGAGAGGGTTTAATTTATCTCAAGTGTCTCGTAGGTTTTGCATTTAAGCACAACTCCGTAGGCTCCTTCTCCAACGACGCCTTGCACTTCATATTTATTCATTTTTTTGCCAAATAAATTTCGATAAAGTATCAACAAGGTAGCAAAGTACTCGAAGAATTTAATTGCTGATATAAGTGGTAAAAGTTATATTTTATTTTTATTGAAATCATTCTGAAATGTATTCTGCGAAATTGATTCGTAAATTTGCTAAACACAGGGAAAAAATAAAATTTTTTGAGCTCAATCAGTATTATCGGTCATAAAACTTGATGAGGGTGAAATTACATTGACTTGAATTCAAATAAGATGGAAATTCTTGAGAGTTATTTATTGGGATAGACTGTAATGCATTCAGCTTCGTGCTTTCCTAAATATTCTTCTAAAAAAAGTTTTCAAAGCATCCATCGCATAGCCTGCGAATATTGTGTTGAAGAGCTGTGAGGTCAGAAACGATACTGACACAGTTTGCGTGTTTTGTTTGATAAAATCGCGACCTGGAGCTCAAATATAACTTGATGTCCGCGGTTGTTACAATGAGAAGCTATCCCCAATAACAAACTGGCTCAGAGATTTTATGGAAAATTAAAACTATTACTCGAATAAACGCAAACAAAATTTCTAGAGTTAGAGAATAAAAACATTTATTCAGCATTCCGCACGAGAGTCAAAATGGGCTCTCTTATTATACTATATATTGTATTTTTTCAATTGACATATTATTGGGATGGGTTTAAATTTTCTCAAATCTAATTTGTTAGTAATTGAAGGAGTAGAATACGTGGGAGAAATAAGAGCCTGACACAGGTCCTTCCTGGCTCACCTTAGTTGTCCAATCAATTAAATTTTATGGAGAAGCCCGAGTAATCTTCATTTCAAAATCTTTAGGATGTCATTCCTGTCATGAGTTGACACAATTCCGGAGTTCTAAGCTACAGTGCGGTTCAATTCCCGAATACCCTAAAATATTTTATTTGAAAAATTAGCAGAAACGGATCTACACTGTTTTTTAAATTCGAGATAAACAAATAAATTCAAATTGATTTTTCAAACGCAAAAGCTGAAGCAAACAAATCATTTGCTTAGAGATTGTAAACTAGACGAAAAGAGAAGTATCTCCATTTGAGTTTTCCTGCTAACTTGTTTTCTTTAGGATCCATCTATGCATTGAGACCTCCATCTTTTGATAATGCAATAAATATAAATTAAAGTAATGTTCTGAAACAAGCGATTTCTTACTTGAAAATTGGGAACCTGACTTTCTCAGCCTTTCTCTCATAAACAATATAATTTCAAGGAGTTATTCTTAATGCTATAGATATTCGTGTTAATGATTTTAGTTCTAATAAGCAAATTAAATTCATACAAACAAGTGTTCATCGCCACTTTAAATATTTGAGATAGATGACAACCAGAAACTCCAGCACTACATCCTCACGGACGAGCTCGAGCGCAGCGCAGAAAAAATCGGAGCTGAATGAGCTTACTGAAGACCTTAACAGTACGAAGCCTGAAGTGAAGAAAGAGGCTCTAAAAAAAGTTATCGCCAACATGACCGTCGGAAAGGACGTCGCTCCTCTCTTCCAGTCTGTTATCAAGTGCATCGAAGTGAATGACATCGAAATCAAAAAGCTTGTCTACCTCTATATCATTAATAATTCAAGAACTCGGCCAGATGATGCTATTATGGTTATTAGTCTCTTCCGAAAGGTAACCTCTCGCTCGCAATGACCGAAACACTGACCTTTCGCTCTTTCTTTCACGTTTTTAGGATATTCAAAATAAAGCAAGTCCTCTCCTCCGAGCTCTTGCGGCAAGAACTATGGGATGCGTCAGAGTGAAAAAACTGAACGATTATCTGATCGATCCTTTGAGAGAAGCCTTGGCTGATGAAGACCCTTATGTGAAGAAAACAGCTGTCCTTTGTATTCCAAAGGTGTATGAAATCTCACCTGAACTTATTGAGCAAAATGGAATTATCGAAACACTCAATAAAATGCTTGATAAAGAAGGAAATGCCTATGTTATTGCCAACATTCTCTGCGCGCTCACTGAGCTTTCGACTTTGAAGTATGCTTTGTGTGATTTCCGCGGGTTTCTAAATTTCCCCATCTGAAAAAGGAACAAAAACGTGCTTAATGTCAACTATTCAAATGTTCAGAAGCTTGCACTCGCGCTGAATGAATGCGGTGGTAAACCTCAAATCAGTTTCCTCTTTTTGAGGTTTTAATGATTAGAGTGGAGTCAAGTCTATATTCTTGAGAGTCTCGCAACCTATGTTCCAAATGACATAAAAGAGGCTGAAGAGTATATTTTTTACTTTTTTTAATTTATTGAAAATATAATTGTTCTCTCCTAGTCTTATTGATCGTGTTATCCCTCGTCTTGGACACATTAATCCCGCTGTTGTAATCACCGCAGTTAAAGTTATCGTGAAGTACATGGATTACCTTTCAAATGACGAGCAAGTCAGAGCTCTTTGTAAGAAGATCAGCCCTCCAATTGGTAAATTTGGATTTCTCATGAGCAATTGTTAATTAAACGTAACCATGTTTAAATAGCTTCTTTGCTGGCCAGACCTCCTGAAATCCAGTACGTGGCTCTAAAAAATATCAGATTCCTGCTCGAAAAACAACCGCATATCCTAGAGAAAGATATTAGAGCTTTCTTCATCAAGTTTAACGATCCTTACTACATCAAGTTGGAGAAACTTGAGATTATCACAAAACTTTGTGATAACCGCAACTTCGATGTCGTTATCCCTGAATTGGCTGAATACGCAAATGACGTGGACCAAGAGTTCTCTCGTAAATCTCTAAAGGCTCTTGCAAAGATTTGCATTAAAGTGGATAAAGCAGCTGAGAAGTAAGAGCTAATAATCCACAACACATTCAAGATTATCCCTTTTCAAATAGATGCATTGAAATAATCAAAAAGATTCTCTCTGAATGCAAGAAAGCTCTCCACATCGCTCACGAATGCGCCATTGTGATGCAAATTGTGCTGAGGAAATTCCCTGAAAAATTCGAATATGATCCAATCATGAAAGAATTCTGTGAGTTCGTTCACGAAATGGATGAGGGAGAAGCCAAAGCCTCTCTTATTTGGATTATTGGAGAATATGCCGAAAAAATCGATAACAGCGAGGTTATAATTGCGAAAGCTGCTGAAAAGTTTGTTTCTATGAGTTTCTCGTCTTTATGATCATTTAACTCTTAGTTTCTTATCTGAGGCAGCTTGCGTTCAACTTCAGATATTGACCGCGACCGTCAAGCTATATTTAAAAAAACCTGATGAAGCTGAGCAGCTTGTCCAAGATGTTCTCAGTCTCAGCTCAGAACAGAACGAAATTCCAGATGTCAGAGACAGGTATCTAATCAGTTGTGTAAGAGAAAATCCCTAACTTTCGAATGTTATAGGGGTTACATTTATTGGAGACTTCTTTCAAGTGATCCAGAAAAAACTAAAAAGATTGTGCTTTCAGATAGACCAGTCTTGGCTGAAGATGTTGTAAGCTTCGAGCCTGAGCTCCTAGCAAACTTGGTGGACAATATTTCTAACGTCTCATCAGTTTACTATAAGCCACCAGAAACCATCATTCCAAAAATAGTTGTTGAGTATAATAAGTAAGTCCATGTACACGCTTGGCCTGTGAACTGACAACTGACTAACTAAGGGAGGAAGCAGAGAACACAAAGGAGCCTGAACCTCAAAAGAAAGATTCAGATGTCCAAAAGGCTAAGCTTGAGGCTGAAAAGGCGAAGAAGTTGGAAGAGCAGAAGGCAGAAGAAAAACGAAAAGAGAAGGAAAGACAAGAGCAAGAGAAAGCGAAAAAGGCAAAAGAGGAAGAGGAAAAATCTGCTAAAGCTGAGAAGAAAGGCTTCAAAGGCCTCCGCAAGCCTGGAGAGCCTCTCTCCCAGCCTCAACCAGAACTGAAGACAACGGCAGCAAAGAGCGGTGGGGTCAATTTGCTTGACTCAGACGATGAAACTAATCCTGGAACTGTCATTAACGGAACTCAGCAGCAAACGGGAACTACAACAGGAGGTACTAGTGGTGGTGGCACTAATTTGCTTGAGTGGGACGAGCCTGAAGTTTCAAACGATAACAAGCAATCTGGTGGAGGTCTAATGGATTTCGACTCTAAACCCCAATTCTTGCAAGTTCCTTTCGAGGTAATTCTCACTCTTTTATACATTATCATATGTCTAACGGGTTCGTATCAAATTTAGACTGTTATCTCTGCAAGCAACGCCGGCACGAAAGGTAAGAAGGGAGTTACATTGGCCGCCAGATTTATCCGAGAAAACGGCAAGCTTTTATTAAATCTCAAATTCACGAATTCCTCGGATACAAGAATAGAGAACTTCGACTCTCAGCTCAAGCCTAACTGCTTCGGTCTCAAGCTAGAAAAGCTTTCTGGTGTCAGTTTGAACCCAGGAGAAACAACAGAAGTAAAAGTCGGCGTTCTCACCACCGGCCCCGTTGACAGCAATCCCCCACCAATTCCACTCCTCTTCGTTGCTGGATTGAAATCATCTCTTGATGTTTTCTATTTCAACACCCCATGCATGTTCCACATCCTTCTCGTAATGATCGCTGACTTTGATTCTCTCCCCTCTTACCTTGACTTAGACTGAGGATGGCGCATTAGACAGCAAAGAATTCAAGAAATTATGGAAAGAAACCGAAGGATCTGATACCTTCTGCGAGATTCCAAGCATCAATCCAAAATACAGGAACGCAGACAACTTGAAAGAGCTGTTTAAAGCGAATAATATACACTTCCTTACCACCAGAGTCAACGAGCAGTCTCAGAGTACCTCCTTCTCTCACTTGATCTTCCTCTCTAACTCGAAATATCTAAACTAGCTGTGACATATTTTACTGCAAAAAGTGTTAATGGAGTTTACTTCCTCGTCGAAGTCAGCGCGCCTAGCCTGAAGAATCCAAATGGATGCAGTGTCACTGTGAGAAGTCTTCAAAAGCCATTTGTTCCTCTTGTGAGCCAGGCAGTCACGTTCATCCTAAGCAATTCGAACTAAGAGTTGAGAGCGAGATATAATGCTGAATTCTCAAATCCACTTAGCTTTAAGAAAACCATAACAAAAAGAAAAGAGGAGAATATAGTCTTGAGACTCGAATTATCATTGCTCACAAACTTTTTTTATCTCCTAGGTTTCATTGATTAATTGTTTTACCTTAAGGATTACATACTGAGCTTTCAAAAAAAAAAATAATGACACCGACTCGTAACAGTGAGGGTTTTGTTAAGAAATAAAAAACAAATTCAACTGAAAAAATGGTATTAAATAATACAGTCTTATCCTGGTTTTTTTTTGAAGAGTGGTTTGATAAACACTACTATAGTGTAACAACAAAACAGTATTTAATCAGTGATATAGAAATAAAGTTTGAAACAGCGTGTTTAGACCAATTCATCAGTGTTGATTTCAGAGCCAAGCTCTTTCATCTTCTTCAGCGTTGAATCTATTTCTTGTTGTCGCATTTCCATTTGCTTCTCTCGCTCTTTCCTGTGTGCGTAATTGAATATAGTTAGTTAATTGAATAGAGAGAGGATTTACTTCAATTGCAACGCGTTCTTTTGATTCATTTCATCAAGGAGATCGAATCTCGCTAGATCGAACTTATCAAGCAGCATATCTTGTTTATGTTTGGCATGTGGCTTTGCTTCCTCTGCCTGAGCAAAAGGATCCTCTCTTTCTTTCGCATCGAATTTCCTTGCACCTCTATCTGAGGCTCCAAAGTCGTGCTTTGATTGGACTGTGGGTTTGAAAGGAGCGTCCATTTTCCTAATTTTGATCCAGTCGATACCTTTTCACACGTATTAGGATCAACCACAGAGATGCAAGAGCTTACCTTTGAACCACGGGTGCATTTGAATTTCAATTACACCATTTGCTCCTAAACGCTCTTTAGGGTTCATTGTAAGCAACTTCTCAATCAAATCCTGTGCCTCAGGACTCATGCAATCCTCGCCTTCTCCTATTATCCATAGAATTGTGGGTTAATATCTCAATGACTTAGTATTTACCTATCTCTGGCCAAGTTATCCTTCGATTGAGTATGTTATCAAAGATTTTATCAACAGAATCGTCGTTAAAAGGCGGCACACTAGTCAAAAACTCGTACATCATGGCGCCCAAACTCCACCAATCGACTGCTTTGTCATGTGGTTCTCCATTGAGAATTTCCGGCGCAATATAATCAGGCGTTCCGATGATTCGAGCTTTCTTATCATCTTTCGAACCAATCGTTCTTTTCAAGCTTGAGCTCTTCTTTAGCGAGTCATCATGTTCGAGAGATTTCCCTTCTTGAGAACCTGTTTTAACAGCTTTTGTCTTCCTTCGTTTAATTTGAAGATCTGTAATAGATTGAAGCTCAGGATTGGATGATATATCTTGCTTGCTTCCACCCGCCTCGTCCTTAGGTAAGTTGAGCTTTTGAATTGAATTCACTAGCTTTTCGATCTGCAATCGACCTTGCATGGGTTGCTTCTTATCTCCTTCTGCTGGGTGAGTTTCAGCTCCCCATTGTTGCTGCTGCTTCATCATGTTTAGTCCGGTCTCAGACAGCCCAAAGTCAGTCAATTTTATGTGCCCATTAGAATCGATAAGGATGTTATCAGGTTTCAAGTCTCTATGGACGATTCCCTGCGAGTGAAGATAATCCAATGCTAATATTGTCTCTGCGATGTAGAACTTAGCGGTATCCTCATCCAAACATGTATATTCTTCTAAAATAAACTGGAAGTCTCCCCCACGCATGTACTCCATTACAAAACACAGGAAAGTTTTGTGTTTGAACGTCCAGATTGCTTTAACCACAAAATCTCCCATCAATACGCCAAAAACGGTCCTCTCTGCTCGAAGCGACTCGATTTGGTTTCTTTCCATCTACATTTCGATCAGTAAGCAATTGAGTTGGCATAAAATGTCTCTCACCTTATTTGTTGAATCGACGATTTTCATAGCATATAGATCTCCTGTTGCTTTCCTTCTCACGAGGTAGACTCTTCCAAAGGCGCCTTTGCCCAATGGTTTTATAAACTCAAAGTCCCAGACGCTGATTCCAATTCTAATATAATGAATGTAAAAAAACCGCTGGAGAATTGATTGAATTACGATCGATTGGGCAAAGTCCTGAATTTTTTAAGTGCTCCTTCACTGTAACATCTCACTACAGGACCTTCTTCGTCCTCGTTGAAGGTTTCATCATGTTGCTGCTGTTGCTTATTCTGCTTCGGAGAGTTATCATCAGAAGCTTCATCTTTAATCTCCTCTTTCGGTTTCCAATGGGTAGTTAGTGTGAGTCGTGTCGATCTCACCAAAGTTTCTTCCATCTCGTTCTCTTTTATCTCATCCTTCTTGGGGTGTAGATTCTCTTTCTTCTCGAAGTTAACTCTCATGCTGTTTTGCTTACTCAAAAACTTCTTTTTGAAATTGGTTGTGTTTGCTAAATAATTAGAGATCAATAACAAACTCGAAAAGGAGATTTTACCTTTTGTAGTAGATTCCTTTTTTGCTGAAGCATCAACCTCAGCTTCATTTACATTAGTCTTAGAAGGGGCAGTGAATTTTAGTTGGGAATCATCTGCCTGAGAGAGCAATGTATCGTCTCCTAAGTTGCTCTGAGATAGTTGTGAGACTGAGATAGTTTTGTTTGCAGTGTCCTCAGTTGAAACCTCTGTCGGCGCTTCTGTGCTTTTTGGCAGAGGGTTACTTTCTAAGCTCCTTACGCCTGATTCCGAAGTCGCCGGTTGCTGCTGCTTAAATGGAGCAAACTCGGGTTTTCTTGCCACGTCATCAAACTTTGCGAGATTTCTGAGCGAAATAGTCGGAGTCGAAGGCTTCGAGAGCTTTTTCGTTGTGGTTTCAGGCTCTTTTTTATTTGTGTTCAGAGCATTGAAAGCCAGAGCTTTGCTAGGCTCCGCAGGTTTCACAAGCTCAGACTTCTGTTCCTCAGTTTTTTGTTCTTTACTGGGTTGCTGCTCAGCATGTTTATCATTTGCTTTTTCTTCTCCAGCTTTTACCTCATTTGACGCCTTACTTTCTACGGTGGTTGCTTTTGTGTCCGATACCCCTGGCACAACCATGGATTTGAGACCATTTCGGATCGCGCTTAGGGACGGACTCATTCTCACCTGCTTTTTCGTTGATTCAGGACTCTGCTGAGTCGATTTTTTCAATTCCCCAGAGTTGTGTCGCGTGATTGACTTGTCAGTGATCGCCGCACCTTCAATTTTCTCGGGAGTTGAATGCCTTTCTCTTATCGGGAACGTGGCAGATTGACTTAGTCCCTGGTATGGAAACATTTTAAAAGTATCCTCTCCGAAGATTCTATCGGCTGTAATTTTGCTGTTTGGATCAGCCAATTTCGAAAGGAGCTTTGCTCGCAAAGCACCCGCGTTAAACGAATACTCTGTATGCGAAATCTGATCTTTCAGCTTCTCCGATTCATTGATTTTTTTGTTTAAAAACTCTTTCAGCCCTTTTGGCGACCGCTTCGGCGTGTTTGTTCCGGAATCGATTGGTTTATGAGCATGCTGTTGATTTGGATGTAAAAACGCAAGGTTTTTTCCATCCAGTTGGCCACCGCAGAGTTTTTTGATGATTGGACTCGTTCTGACATACTTAGAATCAAGTGTGTTATGCGAGTCCTGAGTCGCCTCTGGTCTAGGTATCGCTTTCATAACAATACCACCCACATTGAGCGGCTCCGTTTTCTTTTCGGTCTTATCTGCTTTTCCGAACATTTGAGCAAGTTTTGGCGTCCCACTGATAATCATATCGATTCTTCTCGAATAATCCGCTGGATTCTGCGTATTTTCCGTTTTGATTCCACTATCGTTGCTTCCGAAACTTGTTTGACTTTCCTCTAAAGCTTTTGCAAAAAACGATTTCCTCACACTAACCTGCTTGATTTTAGGCAAAACTGGTGCTGAATTCTTAGTTGAGCTATCAGATTGCTCACTATCAGAAGAGTCTTTCTGCTTCTGATCTCGCTTTGGTTCGACTTTCTTCGGAGATTTAAGTTGTATTCTCTTCTTCGAAAGCAGCATGTCTTTGAAACTGACTCCAACTAGTCCTGTAGACTCTTCTCCATTCTTCGACTCGTTTTCATTGGTGGTCGAAGCGGGAGTCGAAGCCAATTTTGAGAGGTTCAATCCGGTTATTCTAGGCGATCGCTTCGTTAGCATAGGCGACTTGCGTTCGGGAGGAGCGCCTTCTTTTTCTTTTTCTGGATTTGTCTTTGCGGGTTCAATAGTTATCCCAGTATTTTCTTTATTTGTAACAGCAGGATTGTCGTTCCTCTGCTCTGCGTCTTGAATAACAGCATTTTGAAGACTTGTTCTCGCGCTACTTGCTATTGAGGATAATTGCGATGTGTTCGTGCCTAGTTTCTTAAGAGTTCCTCCTGATTTGCGCTGGGTAAAAGATCCCGAGGTCATTCGACCTTTAAAAGCATTCTTCCTCTGATCAATATCATTGTCAGCTCCTCCAGCAGAAGTAGAAGGTTTTTCAGCAGGCACTTGATCCTTTTCAATTTTTTGTTCAAGCTTCATCAGGGTATTTTCAAGTTTTTTTCTGACCTAAGCAGAGGAGTAACCCATTAATGCCCTCTAGTTAGAATTTAACGCAATTACCTCTATCAATTTTTTGAATTGATCCACGATGTCCGAAATTTCAGAGTTTTCCTTTAGTCCTTTACACCGTTCGTTAAACTCTCTTTCAGTTACCATTGTCACTAATTCGATCAATATAAACAAAAGGATTTAAAGAAGGAAATTACCTCCGATATCTCTAGGTTTATCAGCGAAATTTATAATAATATCAAGGATCTCGATATGCTTATTGCTTATCTCAAGTTCCTCTCGCAGCTTCTTCTCGGCCTCCTCACTTAACTTCTTGAGTGATGGACTTGAGAGGTTGTTATCGTCTCTTTCAATATGCTCGAGACGCACTGTCTGAGCTCTCTGTAGAGGTAACCTTCCTCTCTGTCCTCCGAGTTTTTTCTTTAAATTCTCTCCGCTTTGAGTTTCTTCCGTTTTCACTTCACTCTCCTTTGTAGTCGTAGATTCTGATGGCTTTTCAACAGAAACGCTGTCTTGCTTCTGTTCAGCAACGATAGAAGTGTTCTCATGGGTCCCAGAGATACTGAGAAGTTCTGGTTTCTTATCTTCCTGGAAATTTTGCGATTTTCTCCTCCCAAGCAAATTTTTAGAGCTCGATTTAGATTTTAACAGCGGCTTTTTGAATTCTTCAGTTGCTTCAGTCTTTGTTTCCGCCTCAGGCTTTGTTTCTGCTTCAGGCTTTTTCTCGACTTCAGTGCCTTCTAAAACTTTTGTTTCTTGAGATTTCTCAGCCGTCAACTGAAAATCGAGTTGATCGGATTCAGTCACTTTTGGGGTTTCAATAATAATGCTTTGCACTGTCTCTGTCGATAGCACTTTATCGTTTTGAACAGCATCTCTAAAGCTGTCACTTTCGAACTTGGTTGGTGTCAGACTGCTTTCCAGGTCCATTATATCATAGGATCTTAAGGATGCTAGAGCAGATCTACCAAAAAGAGACTTGTTCTCTCTTAATTTCTTTGGACTTTCCGCAGGTGTCGTAAAATCTGATTTGTCGTCTTCAGAGCTTCGAATTTTGTCGATACTATTTTCAAGGTTTAATTCGAGCTGCGAATTTGTGGAGAACTGCGCAAAAATCGATTTTCCACTTTTAAAACCGCTGTTAGGTGTCGTTTCTTCATCATTTCCTAATTAAATGAATTATATGATCACTGCTTCACTATAATTCGTTTTACTCATTGACTCGAAACTCATGTCACTCATCTCCGTGCCAGACATTAGAGAAAACTCATCAACTTTCTGCAGAATCGAACTATGTCTAAACTTTGAAGTCTTGCTAGGGCTTAACCGGTTTGAGACAGGATTCGTATCCAACATCGGCGTTGCTCGCGGACTTTGCTCCTTGATATCCTCCTCTTTGTTATCAAGCCCTGAAGGACCCAACCGAGGACTTTGATTCCCACCGTTTCTTGCCAGATTGCCTCCCAACAAACTCCTCTTGAGATTTTTCCTGTTGAAAAAGGACAGTAAGACCCAATCTTATCAAACCACTCAAACTCCTTACCTTTTTATTGAAGCTTTAACCGTAATGTCCTGTCTCATGTCTACAGCAGTCTCAGATAATTTCAATATTTGTTTCTGATTATTGTTGAAATTTTCGATTTCTTTGGCATGATCGAGACAATCTTTCGAGTGAATCGGCAGTTTCTCAATTTTGAACTTCTTTTCGCAAATTTTGCAGACCAGGCTGTCTTGATGCGCGTCAGTAGGCTTATTATCGTTTAGTTTCCATCGTTTAGCTTTTAGACCGAGATACTGTTTGAAATATCCTTTCCATTTCGCAACGAATTCATCTTCGTCTTCAAACATATAATCCTCGAGATGGTTGAAAATTTCGTGCAAAAAGATGACTCGTAGTCCACCAGCCTTCCTCTCGTTCTGTCGAATCATCTTTCTGTATAAGTCAGCGAGTTTAATTTTATTATTTCGGATAATATCCATGCTCTCTTCTTTGGCGAGTTCAGTGTTAAATTTTACATACTCCATTAGACTCTGCTGAGTTACATTTCTGGTTTTTTCTGTAGAATGGCATCGTTAGCTCCCCTCCAAAAAAAAAGTTTACCTATAAACGTGTTATAATGATAAAAATGTCCAGCCTGGCTGAGCGAGTATCGAAACCACAGAAATAGCAACTTGCATTTTCTAGGTTTTACAATTAACTCAAATGAAATGAAACGGTGTGATTTTTACTTCAATAATTCCTTGTCCGTGAGAAGATTGCTAGGAATAGTAGCAGCTTTTTTGCGAGGGAGAACTGGGGCAGAGGATATACGAAATCTCGCGGAATCAAGCTTGAATGGAGTTAAATGACATCGTCAGCAAGAAATTCTATGATTACATCATCGTCGGGATTCGTTTTCGCATCGTTCGAGAGAATCAGTTTAATCATCCGCTCAATTTGCTCGATATCACGAACCACAGCTTTGCACAAGCCATATCTCAGAGCATTTCTGTTACTCACCTGCAAGTCAAAAATAATCTTGTGGAATTTTTTCAATTCTGGTTTCTATAAGAACAACACAGGCCAATTACAATGCATTCTCTCCATAAAAATCATTACCAGAGTCTCTGGAACCTTATCCCATATCTGTAGGAGCTCGCTCTCAATTTTTTCGAGATTATAGTCGACCTATCACCACGAAATTGTAAGGCTCATTATTTATGATATGCGAATACCAATCGCTTCGTCTGGCGCAGAAGGTTTTGATATTTTTTTGAGTAGTAGTATTCATCGTCATTGTGAGTTTCCAGAGAGTGGGACTTTAGCTTCCCAATTGCCCTCGAAGGTTGTTGTTTTGCTGCCTCAAGCCTCCAACTGAGAGATTCTGAGCGACGCTCGTTCATATATTTGTATAGAGTCAATCCAAGCTTTTTAGTCGATAGTTTAAGTAGATTTTCCTGGACATTGAAGCCCTCCTTGTATTCTAGAGAGAAGATGCGCTTCTGCACAAAGAAATTATTGTTCTTTCCCACCCAATTTTCAGTCTTCTCTGCAACTCCAAAGTCCTCATCTTCGGAAAAATGTGTTTGGGAGCCCGTAAGCTGCAATAGGCTCCTGAGAGAAGATTGAGCCGGTTCCATACGTAATTATATGCTTACTTCCTTAGTAAAACTAATTACAGGAAAAATTTACTTTGATAAAAATTTTACACCCAGATTAAGAATTTAACACTCAGTCATGCTAGTTGGAGATGCATATTTCACACCAGAAAGACTGAGCTTCCACTTCGTATTTGCATATACAATAGATCTCTTCAGGTGGAGCCGAAAAAATTGCTATATAAAGATCAGAATTGGACCATCTTTTGTTTTTATATAAAGATTGTCTTACGGTTGCGACGTTTATTTGCGCCTCTTTCTAATGGAATGCATGAAGACTTAAGGACTTATGTATTTCTAAACAAGAAATGGCTAAAAACTGGGGTTTTAGGAACGTAGCGTTGAATTATAAATATTAATTATTGGAAGCACTGAGCTGATTAATTTTGGTTCTAAGAATTTGAAATCCATATGAAAGTGAGAGCGAGCCAGCCACTCATCTGCGAGCTCTTACCCCTCTGTTTTGGGCGGAATAGGCAAGAGGTCTGGTAAAAGGTCCAATTTCTTCTGGTTGCTTCATAGCTACCAGCATGCCTTCAAATTAAATGCGGAGAAATCAGGTCCAAATCTTGTAGAAATGTAAGTTCTGTTCTCTCTGAAGGGGCAATGAGTCGATATATCTTCTTGACAGAGGAATATCGAAAGCGTTTTTCTAAGTAGTGGCTATAAGTTATTCGAAAGCTCGGCAAGTCACGATAGTAGTAGTTAGCTTTATGCGATATTTCTTACTCAACTAGCAGCTAGAGTGTCTTTAAAACTTATTTGAGACAATTTAGGTTTTTTGCTTACTTGTTCACAATTATTTTCTTAATCCCTCTTTCGCACTTTCATGAAACACAATTAATTAACGACAGACTGCGAATTTGTATCTCCATCGGGCCTTATGGAAGAAAGCGAAATATTGCAACCTTCTTTAAGAATGTAAGGCCCTCAATTCTGATCTTCTTGGTTTCTAAAATTTCATGAGAACATCAAACACACTTGTTATCACGCATAAGCTCTAATGAAACAACCCGGGTCAGGAGTCTAAATGTTCATCCCATTCAACTATATAAAGGCAGTATTCTGTTTTATTTCTATGTCCTGAGTGTCCTATATTCATTGAAAATTTCATCATACATAGAGTTTTTCAACAGATATTAGTCAGTTTTCTGTATTCTATGCGAATTTTAAAGAACATACGAAGATTAATACGCCATCGAATTTTATTTAGACTTCTACAGATACAATTCAAATGTCTTCAAACTCACCAGCAGAACCTTCCTACTTCAATTGCTATATTGTGGAGGGAGTAGCCTCTTTCTTCATAAATTTCGTCATCCAAAACTCGCACCGCCTAGAAAATGGTGTATTTGCCATGGCTGGCACCTATTTCGTTGCCGTTTACATCTCAATACAAATTTCCGGAGCTCACCTCAATGGTGCCGTCACGATTATGACGTTCCTTCTTGATCACTTCAAAAATAAAAAAGCACCCACGAGAAAGTATTACATGTACGGAGTCTCACAAGTTATTGGTGGAACATTAGCTGGATTAGTTACACTCGCCTTCGCAGGCCCTGAAACATTGGTAGAGTTGGAATACGGAAAGGGAACCAACAGCTCAGCAGCCTTTCTCCTCGAATTGATATATACGACTCTACTCTGCCTCGTGATGTGTGTCTTAACTGATAATAATTATGGAATGAATGATCCGGCCCTATGTGGAATTCTTTTCGCTGGCGTGATATTCATGACCAATGCGACGATTGGAAACCGGACCGGTGGTGTCATCAACCCTTCAATCGCTTTATCCTTGGTTTTCAGCAAGTTCATTGCAACTGGCGATGTAGCACAGATTCATAAATGCATGAAGTATGTGTTGAGTTCCTGCAGTGGAGCTTATGGCGCTTTTCTTATCTACAAAAATTTCATGTATCCCGTTTATGAAGAACTGAGGAGAAAAAACAGAAGTTCAAGGGAGAGTGAATACGAGGCTTTCCCCAGAAGATTTGACATCTCTTACCAACCGCCGACGATACATGGTAGGGAAGTTCGTTATTGAGTCTTTATGTGTAGTATTTCATGCCGGTTTTCTTTGATTATCATCATTACTTTCGCGATAATTTCGGAACCCTACTCTTAAGATCAAAGAAAAGAAAAATAATTTTTCAAAGGTAATCGTAGAGTAAGGCGTTCAGTAGGACTGCCGTTAGACCAAAAAACACAGGTAATCAATATGGTTAACTCTTCAATGGTACTAATGGGGTTTAGTTCTTCTTAAAATGTGAAGGAGATTTGTTTCGAACAATTACAGAATAAAAGAGGTCATTATTATTGAATCCTACAAGCATAGAGATCCTCATACTCACTCAAATTTTCCCTGATCTACTTACATAGAGAATACATGAATATCTAAAAAAAAAAGAGAAAAGTTTATGCGATAGTTGATTTGGTCTTTTTCATCCAAGGCATGGACTTGCTTGGCTCTTTAGATTTGGTGGATGAACTAAGGCGCAGCATGCTTGGTAAGTATGGATCTTCGTTTTCAACTCCGAACACAATTTGTTCAGTAGAAGCCTTCTCAACCTGACTTTGGAAATTGTCGCATTGAGATTTAATTTTCCAATATTCTTCTGAATGACAGTTGGATCGATCATCTGTGATTGTGGCCTCCTGAACGATTCCTCCCTGGGTAGCATTATCTGTTGTTGTTGCATCTACTGTGACTACTGCTTGCTCAACCTGAATTGGAGAATCTTCATTCTTTACAAGGTTAGAAACCTCGCTTTGATCATCACAAGTCTCAGCGGTTATTATTGGAGCAACTGTGTCAGTAGTCGTTTTGAGTGATGTCGTCGAGTTATCTTCCATTTCATTGGCTTCTTCTTGTTTTTCTATGGTATTGCAGACCACCTCTACTGTTTCACCCTAATGAACATTTTCACAAGTTATAAAAAGTTTAAACAAGCGGGGGAAAGCCACCTGAAGATTTTCAATATTTTCTGCCTCGACATTTTCAATAGTTTCATTATTGGTATTCTCATTATTCTCATCAGCAGCTGCTGCTGTTACTTCTTTTTTGGCCTCCTCAAAGGCTGCATTCAAGAGCTCTTCGTTCTCAGCTTCTTCCTGAATAACTACAACTTCCTCCTGTTGCTCGATGTTAGTACTCTCAGCCATTACTTCCTCTAAAGGTTCCTCTTCGATCTGGACGCTATTCTCTTTATTGGCCATTTGCAAAGCGATATATTCTTCAGCGCGTCGCCGCTCTCTTCGTTTGGCGATCCAAGAAAGAAGGAGCCCTATTAGTTTCATGTTTTTAATAAATCAGTTCAACTCGAGATCTTACCTGCCATCGCAAGAATCCTCATGATATTTAAGATTTTTCTGAGACCAAATTTAGAGGCTTTCTCTCCCCATAAGGCATCCATCGAGCCTTCTTGAAGTAGCTCGGTGTTCCAGTTACCATGCTGATTTTTTGCTAGACCGAAAAGTTTTCTCAGGTAATAGATTCCAGTAATTTTCAACAGGAAGCTGACAGATTTATTGGTTAAGAAGCGAAAAATTCCAATGGTTGCTTTGAGGAACGAATGACCAAAGGCTAGTATTCCACTTCCTGCGTAAGCTACATTTAAAATACTATGGGCTCCATTCAAGAAGCCCCAAATGTCTTGTCTGAATTGCATTATTGGTCTCTGCGGTGGCATGTTCGGATTAGCTTGTTCTGGGTTTTGTCTTTGACCATAAGAATAGCCATTATATCCACCACCCATCATACCTCTACCATAACCTCCACTATAACCTCCATAACTTCCATAATTTCCATAAGTGCTTTGGTTTCCATAGCCACTGTACGATCTATAATTATCTCCTGCATATCCGCTGTATCCATTTGGAGTATATTCGTCATAAGAGTTTGAAAGACCCAAATCTCTTTGAAGCGAGTCCATTCTTTGAAGAGTTGATTGGGTGTTGGGCTGCCTATTAAGCTGATCTAGGTCTGGCTTATTGGCAGTGTCTATTTAAGAGTTATGAGAGCATTAGGAGGGAAAGAACGCGAAGAGTCTTACCGTCGTTGTTCATGCCTGGTATTTAATTGCAATATTAATGCATGCAGCTTGATGGAATTAGCTAGATGACGCACTAACGATTTTTATTCGGTTTGACAAAACTAATTGAATTAAAAGAGAACTTCGAATTACTGTACAATTTATGGAGTCTCGGTGACCCCAAGCAAGATGTCAATGAGACAGCAAACATTAAATTCGAACAAATTGAAGCCTGAAATAAATTTCATACTAAGCGCGTACTGCCCGTAATATTTGTTGTGTGTTTGGATATTTTCTTTTAAACAGGTTATTATCCTTTGGACTCAAGTATATGAGAAATATTGAAAATTGGTTAAAAATAATGATATTACTGGAAATTGTTTGTTTTTCACCACTCACAGATTATAAAACAACCGAAAGCAAAACTTTTCACAGAAATTACTCCGGACCAAAGGTAGTTGAAGAGCGAAAGAGACAAATCAATACATGCATTCGCCATTCAGATACCAATATGATCACACTAAAAGGAATAGCTGAGAAGAAAGGTATTGAGATGTATTGCCATGTCTTCGCTGAATAAATAAATCTAAAAGAATCTTTTAATTTAAGCACAGTCTTTTACTAAGAGCTCGTCAAAAAAATAAAAGGATTCCAAGGGTTAGATTATCAAAGGCTACGCCAGAATAAATTTTTATTGTTTCTCTCCCTAGTTTGTAATCTTCGAGTGAATCTGGATCGATTTTATTTTCAATTTTTGTCCTTGTTGAGTTGCTCATATCGACGTAATAAATATGGAATAATATGAATAGTAGTGTATTCACCAAAAGAATCTTTGATAAAGTTCAATAATGTATTCACATTTCGTTTCTTCCTTGATATACTATGATCGGATCTGAAGCCTCTGCAATACTCTCGATGGCGCTCTCGTCAACGCCTCTTCTTATTCTAAAGTTCCCTTGTTCACCCCACAACTCTCCCCAAGAGTTTCTTAGTTTCCAATACTTAGTGCCATCTTCAGTTTCTCCCCAGCCATACAACAGCACAGAGTGACTTACTTTTTCCCACTCAGGTTTTTCCCCACCACTGACTATCCAATCTGGGTCCACTGATTCAAACACTCCACTTTCATAGTACATGAATTCATTTGTTGGTTCGAAGCTGGCAACAAGCGGACCATTGTTCATTAATTCAATCATCATGTCTCTTTCATTGCTTGCACCGTAAGCTCCACCTACGAATCTATCATTAATAAAAGATGTTAAACTGAGACTATATTCACCACATTTTACCTGAATTGGGTAACTTTATAAACTTTTTCGAGTTTAGAAATGTCACATAAACCGCATTTAGTATGACGAGACTGATATGGCGCACAGTCTTCCGGTACGAGTGGGTGTTCGAGATGAAAGAGCTCAGTTAAATAAGGAAGACCTCCCTCGCAGCCTTGATTGTAGTAATTGCAGTCTAGAGTGTCCTGAGCAGAGAGTGTTACGTTTTCATTGTATTTAATTCTCAGTCTTGCTTCTAGCATCTGTACTGTCGCCATGACATAGCAGCTGCCACACCCACTTTGCTCTCTAACCTTTCCCAGTTTGTCTTCCCAACTCCACTCCCTTGGAAGATCTGAAACATCCTCCTTAGCTTCTTGTTGAAGTAACGACATAGGATTTCTTTTCTCTTTCAACACTGCTTTTCTGCCAGCCATCTTATTAAGTTCCCCAATAGTTTTAGACTCATATTCTGGGTAGACCTTCGCGGTCCATTTCGTTTTTTCTCTCTTATTCAAGCTATCCACTATTTCTTTATGGTTTTTCGAGTTTCTATCAAATCTCAGATTGATGGCTATTTGTTGTTTGTCTGGCTGATCTTCGGTGTTGGAATCTAAATTTGATTTTCTAAGATTTTGTTTTGAATTCGAAGATTTTGCTATCGTCTGTGTTTGAACGGAGGAGCCCGCTCTTAGTTTCTGATCCTCAGGCTGGACGATAAATCTCTGTTCAGTTGCCTCAGAGATCAAGTCCTCTTCCCTTTCTCCGATCGCCAATATTTTCTCGCCCTTCCAGCAAGCTTTCTCTCCATTCTCATTACTGTACCAACCAATAGTTGTTCGTCCACAATAAGATTTTGGGGTTTCGTCCCTCGTGGGTACGTAAAAGAAGAAATTGGTGAATCTTTCATTCTCGAATAGAATGGAGAGACCTTGGTCATACATCATAGTCCAGTTCCCCCATGTAGGACTACCGTCTTCTACTTTGACAGCTGAGTTATTCGAGAATAGAGCAATCTCGATAATCTTTGATACTACGAATTCTCCTACGCCTGCTTTCCAGCTTGTGTAGGGGTCATCAGGCTGCATATGTCCACATGAAGGAAATTGTCCTGACCTTGGAATGAATCGCGGAGCAGTGCTAATTTTCCAAGTGCCGACAACTTGACTCTTGAGACAGTGGACAGGAAGATCAGAATGGACAACCGTCCAAAGTGAGAAGGAAATAATGCTGATGAGTAGTAGCATAGATTTTCGTAACATTGGGAAAAAGTATATATTTGTTGAAAATGCTTGAATTTTTTCTAAAAACCTATAATTCTAACAGAAAACTTCGTTTTTCTGATGTTGCTAACGATGTATTCGTTTATTAATTGTCGATTTTCGTTACTTCTAACGGAAGTTTTCGAATCGAAAGTGTCCCTTGATTGGCTATAATAAACTGATGAGCATAAGTTATGGGCTGCTTACAAACTAATATACCACATGCTAGTTTTTCGGAGTCTTCAGAATAAGTCCACTCTACGATTCAAATCTCAGAAATAATTTAACCAGACCTCTCCTTAAGAAAATTGGAGACTAAAATTTAGCAGCAAGCTCAGCCTGTTGAAGCAACCCTGTATTACTGTTGATAAACGCTTGTATAAACAACAAGCTCGATTAATTTAAGGAAAAGGCCTCCTTATCCGCTAAAGTCTAAAATAATTTTCCTTTTCTCTTCCACTTACTGATCATGTTAATTGAATTTGGACAGCTAATGCTGCCAGGAGAATTGAGACTAGGCTTGCAGCTTTCTAGGCACTTTCTTCATTTGATGATTCAAATTTGTCGTTATCAAATTGAATAAAAATCTATTCAGACTAATCTATTTCGAAGAGGAAAATATCAAATGAACACAGAAGAAGAGAAGAAAATTACCGACCAGACCGAAAAGACAGAGCCTCAATCACAAGTGGAGCCTGAGAAAGCAAATCAAAACCCGGCAGAAGACGCCAAATTGTTGGAATTCCTGAAGAAATGTGAAGTTGCAGCACAAAATGAGGAAGATGCGCCAGATGGTTTGCTTGAACAAATTATTCAATGGAGAAAAGAGTTAGAGAAGTAGGATTTAGATTATCGATTGTTATAATTTCGTACTTCTTTTAAATAGCTTAGCTCTTCATGTGTATTTGTTAAGTTCGATGCCTTTTTCATACAAAAAAATTCAATAATCTAGCAGGTACAACAAAAAGGAAAATGTTTTAAGAATTATGCTGCTCATCGGAGAGCTTTGAGTCGAGCTGAAGTCTATGAACTTAAAGTTAGCATTAATAAGATTCTTTGCTCTATTCGTTCATTTCATAAATGATTAAATTCAATGGAGAATCGATGCAAGCGAGTTTCAAAACCCGTGAATGAAATTCTCGCTAGAGAAGACTTAAATAGGTTTCGCCAATTCTCATGAGAAACAGATACACAAGCAGTATCTGTGAATTTACCTATTTTATCTGATGATGATATTACTGCAAGCAAAGAAGTTGGTCAAGTGGAGTTAATGAAATAATATTATCCTCATTTATGTTATGTATTAGCGCACTTACTTTGTCAGTTAACTAATGTTCATTCAACATACCGTATAATAATTGCTTTCGCTTTTAATTTCGTTTAAAGTTTTGCTCTATTCAACAGACTACGTTGTGATTTGATTTTAGCAACTTGGAGTCAATTGTCTTCATGTCCTGCTGTCTCGCGAATAGAAAATATAAAAAGATTGCATGTTGCCTCGAGCAATAATAAATTTTACCGGTATATAAGCATATTTGAAAAAAGAGGTGTTCTTCTCGTGGCTAAAGAAGGTTAGGAATGTAGTATTATCATGGAAGTGACCCTCCTAAAATCATATTCTACGGGGAAAAAAGTCGAGGTTTACACAGTTCGAGTATTCGGTAGAGAAATGAGTAAAATTGAAACTTATCTCGCGGTTTAAAGAACTATCTACCGTATCGGATTTAAGAAAATTTATTTTTCAGCAAACAGCGATATTCTTAGAGAAAATGTATTCGTCTAGCTTCCTCCCTCATTACTCATTCCAATTGAATCTAGGGACAGCACCCAATTCGACCATTTAAACCGAAACCGTCCTAAACAGATAGGACGCCCTTCCAGCGCGCAGAACCCAAAGATTGGAGGTGTTTCGATTAATTCCCAATATCAGGGCAGGAACGAAATAGATTCAAGGTATGAACTACCAGGTGTTCAGAACCCGAGTGGAAATTTCTCCAATACCCAATCATTCGCTCAACGCCCTTCATCTGCTGCAACAAGGAGGTTTTCATTTTCATCACATTCGTAGAAATTCATCGTTTTCTTTTCAACTGTTAGATTCGATAATGCATCAAAAGGATCTCGCTATAATACGCTTATCGAAGATATTGGAGATCACAAAAGAGTATCTGGCAGTCAACCTGAAGTTGAGTTTGCTACCATGGATGTGCATAAAATGATCCCTAAGAAAATTTCATTGGAAAAAGTATCGGCTTGATAATTCTGGAAGCAGAATCTAAAAATTATGTGCGGTTTAGGAAAGATTATATGAGGATACGCTTCATTTAAAGAACACTATTAATCGTTTAACAGATGAAAATACAAGATTGAGGTCTCGCAACCAGTTTTTAGAGGTGATCCTTCACTTGCAGAAAGCTTGACTCAACAACTTGTCATCTCATATAGGTGGAAAATTCGAAATTCTCTAAAACCTTGGAGGGATTAAGCGGACAAGGAAACTTGAACTTATACGGTCCTAAAGTGAGCGAGGTAAGCTACTCGTCGGGATGTTGGCTAAAGATATCATATCACTTTCTTATTAGAGCTCATTGATGATCTCACTAAAGAAACAAGTGAGAGACCTCAGAGAAACTCTTGCAAAAAAAGATGAAGAAATTGAAAATTGGAAGAGGAACACAAGAGTCACGAAACTGCAGGAACTTGAGGTATTAGGAGTTTAATTTTCTAATCGGCTCACATTTTTCTTCTTACAATGTGGTTATAGACAGAAGTGCGAGCGTTTACCGATGAAAATATCAGACTGAAAGAGACCATTGATAAACTTGTAAGGGAACGTCCCACGATGTAAAAGAAAAATACTGAAATCGCTGTTGCTAAGCTTCATTAATTGAGTAGAGATGCTGAGCAGGTCGCTAAATTAGAAGAGAAATTATACATGCAAAAAACTTTGATCGACACGCTTCAGAGAGACAACGAGCGACTTGCTGATGCTCTGCGAGAGTTCGAGTTACAAAATATGCAGATCATGCAGGACAACGAATTTGATCAAAAAAAACTTCAGAGCAAGATCGCTGAATTGAACCGTGTGAAAAAGCTGCTTCGCGATAAAGAAAAGCAATTGAACAAGAAAGTGCTGGATAGTAGGATCATGGTGAGAGCAAGGAGCGCAAAGAACGACCAAATTGAAAACGATGAAGAAATCAGAGCGATGATTGCTGAAAAAGACGCGCTGATTGAAAAGTTAGAAAAGAAGATTAGTGTATACGAGGATCATCCTCATGTAAAATCAAAGTTTTTTGTGGTTGCTTAAATTGCACCAAACTAAGGGAAGGCAAAGACCTCAGAGCGCGAATATCCATGATTATGACAAATTAAAGAGAGCTTATGATGATTTGGAAGCTAAATATCGGCAGCTTCTTGCAGGTCAGAGCGGAGGACGCGGTGGCCAGCAACAGAATTATCATCATCACTATAACCAGAACGAATTTAATTCCAAAATAGATGAACGAGCTGAAGAAGACTACGCTTCCGAGTAATAGATACAATCTGAAAAGGTGGTTCAATCTAAATTCGTTCTAGTTTTCAAGATGGAAGAGACCGAGTGGTGAATAGGTTACAATTTGAAGATGTGAGAGATTTAGGTAGATTGGAATCATGAACCCTTATTGATTCTCTCTCATTTGCAACAAAGGTTATGAGCTTACACTGAAGTTGAGACTGAGGAAGGTTACCTATGAGCAAGCCGAGGCAGTATATCTTTCAGGCTCAATTCAATAGCAAACATTTCTTTTGAATAGGCTCTGCTCGTTCCAAGAATTGCGAAGAAAGGATATGTTACTGTAAATGAGATAAAGAACCAATTAGCAGCGTAAACCTACTCCAGGTTCCTCTTTCCTACTCCTAATTCATATAAAAAGGGATCCTTTCACCGTTTATGACGAAGAAGAAGCCCTTCTCATTGCTCGATACCTTGTCGAGAACACACAAGAAGAAACCTTCAATCTTGATATGGACCGCAGCTCTGATGTCAATCTCGTGAAGAAAGTTTTCAGAAAACTTCTCGGTCAGTACAGCATCGTTGATCCGGAGACTGAAAGAGGGTTGATTAATGACCTTGCAAATGTAAAAACTTTTAATACCAAATGACTGATTCATTGTTTACTTTTTTCATGTAGATAATTCAAACTTACGAAGAAAGCCTGAAGGCCCAGATGAGAAGCCTGAAAGAGGCTAAAACTGGATATCTCTCAGCGCCAGTGATTGTGAATGTGTTCAAATCTTTAGATATCGATATCAGCCCATCGCACATGGACTATCTCATTATGCGACTTTACGATTTTACAGGTCACCTGGGAAAGCTGGACTTCATGAAGATGTTTGAAATTTTTGAGTCAGAAGAGCACAAAAAACTGAAGCAAATGTTTGAGGAATACACAAATCAGGATAACGATCAACTTGAGGAGAAAATGTAATGACTTTAGCGCGATTGTTGACTCATTTATTTGGAAACAGAGACACCGATGAAGGTCGGTATCAAGAAGAGTACAAAGAGGTAGAGTTGCTAAATTTCTGATGAAAAGTTAACTTTTTATCTGTTTTAGGGAGAAGAAGTAGCTGAAGATATGCCTGAGGAAGATTTGTAGTCAATTAGTTGACGTATTGGGGTAGGTTCATACTGTAACATTAACAAATTGACTCACAATAACTCAATAATCTTATATTGTATGTCCTTTAAACGTGTGGTTTTTCTTCGAATAGAAATCCTAACCTTAAACCATGAAACCAAAATGAAAAATTCAAATGATAGAAGTTATATAGTTCAGCTTAGCTTTCTGAATCAATTCATAAGAGATATTTTCTGATTATGCCTCACATAATACGAATCTGAAGGTTTAATCTAGAAAACCCTATCAAATTAATACCAGCCCTGAAACTGAAGCTCCTAAAAGAACAAGTAACCTCATCGAGGATGAGCAGGAGGAGTTTTCAGTCAGTTCTTCTTATTCTTTTGAAAATATTTAACTTATGATGCTTGAATCTGTGCTCCAAAGCCGTGCTTGTAAAATATGATTCAGGATCTATAGGATTAAAATTAAAGGATAGGTGACAAATTTAATATAATTTCTTTAAACGCACGTTCATTAACACCTTTAACAGCGAGCTTAAGCGCTTAAATTTTCACTCCTAAGTAAAATTCCGCGATTATAAATCAACTAGCAGCTAAAGTCATATGCTTATCGTGAATTTGAAAGTATATAGTGACTTGACGGGGTTTTTGGATCCAAATGTTCTAGTATCATCGAAATTGTATATTCATCATAACCGGTATAGATATCTGTCTTTTATTCGCAGCTCCCTCTGCGATCTGTTCTCAGGGCACGAGAAAGTCCAAAAGAAAATTAATATGAGAGTCAAAGATGGGATAAATTTTGTTCCTGTAATAAAATCGCAGTATAAATTGTCGTCTGCTCGCCATAAAATGTGTTTGAGAACTTAAATAGACTCTGAAATTTCTTTGCTTTCTTCACGCAAATGCAATCTTTCCAAATATGTGGAAGCTTGAACATTTTCGTCAAATCTCAAAGACGATTTTGATTCCCAACTCACGGCTCGAATCTTTTTTCACCTAATAGGTTGAATTTCCTCGGCCAATTTCCTTTTCTTAGTCAAAATGCTGGTCGGTGACGAGAGTCTCCAGAGATGAGTGGTTTCCAAAGCATATTTTACGAAAACTCTCTGTAAATGAGGTTCTTCAATAAATACTGGTCCCATATTAATTCTAACCTCTGCCTCAAGGCGACTTATACGGCACCCGATTTTATTACATTAAAAATAGTTCTTAATCCAATGTCACTCAAAGACTTCCAACTCATAAACAAATTGGGTAGGACTTCTTCCCTTGACTTAAACACTCATCGAAATCTCCCAAAAACTAGGAGAAGGGTCTTACAGCTGTGTCTATAAAGTGAAACGCTTGACAGACAATCAAGAATATGCCCTCAAAAAAGTCAAGCTTTCCAAGCTCTCCGACAAAGAAAAGCAGAACGCTCTTGATGAAGTACGAATCTTAGCTTCAATCCAAAGTCCCTATCTTGTTTCCTATAAAGAAGCTTTCGTCGATGAAGGTTCGAACTCTCTTTGGTATATCTTCATCTTCGAAGATAAACTCATTCTGCTTCACCCTAGCATTGTCGTGGAGTACGCCGATGATGGGGATTTGTTCACCAAGATCGGTGAGCTGGCGAAGAACGACCGCTACATGGAAGAGTCGGAGATTTGGGAGATAATGATCCAAGTAAGAAGGGATTTGCTAACATCTCATTTACGTATGACTTGAGGTTTTACAAGGTCTCAAAGCACTTCATGATTTGCAAATCTGTCATCGAGATCTCAAGGTAATTCTCATCTATCTTAAGGTTGAAGGATACATAACGATTCGGAATAGTCAGCCAATATTTTCTTAAATAAAGATGGCACAGCCAAAATCGGAGACATGAACGTCTCTAAAGTCGTAAAGACAGGGTCTCTTCATACGCAGACAGGTACTCCGTACTACGCGAGGTAAGATACTTCTGAAAACAACAGCGTCCTTAAAAAGATAATATATTAGTCCTGAAGTTTGGAAAGACCAGCCTTATGACATGAAATCTGATATCTGGTCACTAGGATGTGTCGTTTATGAAATGGCGACTGGAAAGACACCATTCCGATCTGAGGATCTGGACGGATTGTACAAAAAGGTCCTGAAAGGTAGAGTTTTTCCATGGTTGTTTTGCTAAAGACGAATTTTTTTTATCAAAAGGACAATACGCTAAGCTGCCTCCTCGTTACTCACAAGAGCTTAATAACGTGATCAAAATGATGTTGCAGGTGTCTCCCTCGCTCCGACCTAACTGCGGTAAAGAGTGATGCCCTCCTTATGTTGTTAACAAGTTTCTATATAGATAAAATGCTGCAAATCTTGACGACTTTGCGAAAAATAAAAGACAATCGCCAGGAACCTGAAGCATCATCCAGAAATATTCTATTGAACACTATCCTCTTCCCGAAAAACCTCAACTACCTCACTCAGCGATTGCCGAAGGCAAATTATACGCCTTTAAGAGCCCGAATTGGCAACAATAAATTTATCCACACCGTCGCTGGAAGAAACCTCAAACACAAAGATGATAGCCTAGAAGACCTCATCGACCGTGGTTCTGAAAGTTTCGATCACTCTGACTTTCGAAAAGGTCAGATCCGAAATAATTCCCACAATGAGAAACCCAGACTCAATCCGATAAAACCCATGGACGGCTATAGTGACAAATATACGATCGGCATTGAAAATGAGATTTCCAAAATCAAGAAGCAGCTGGAAGCGAGGCGCCTTAAGGATGAAGAAGATCGAAAAAAGCTTGATTTGTTACTTCGAGAAAGGGAGCTTCGAGAAAGAGAAGTCAACAACCATAGAGATATAAGCATAGACTATAAATCTCATAATATATCTTACGACCAGCCCTCAAGCCGCATGCGAGCGGACCTCCTCCCTGAAGGATATGTTATGTCGAGAAAAAGATCTCAGGATCCTGACATTCCAGAGAGGAATATCTCAAATATCAGCCCAATCTATCACGTCAGACCCAGTGGCCGCGTTCATAACGAGAATTCCCCATTTCGAAACAATTCGCGAGGAAGGGAGGCAAAAAATCGAATTGGACTGCATGCGTTAGCTCTTGGCATGAGAGAGAAAGTAGGCGAAGAATTTCACATCCCAGATATCGCGGATCTGCCAAAGCCTCGATTATCGAAACTGCCTCCGGTTAACCGTCAACAATGCAAAAACCAGTTCCTTGAAGGAAGAAACTTATCACCTTCCCTCAACCGAATGTTGTCTCACGACGCAACGCCTATTATTTATTTGAAGCAAAAATTGAACGAAATTGCCAGACTTCAAGGAGATGACTTCGGAGGAAAGGGAGGTATAGATTCAATGATCCGACCTCAAGCAGATGTGGTCATTCAGTAATCAGTTGGGCTTTCCGATTGATTTCTAAAGAATACCAATTCTAAAATATTCTATTAAACAATTTAAACAGCACTCAACTCATGTAGCTTCGTTTTCGAAAAATACGAAGGACGAAGCGAATGAATGCACAAATGTTCAATGATATTTCTTCTTTTTTTCCTCTGCTCCGAGAGTAAAATACTCTCGGCAACTCTGTTAATAAAAAATCATTTTTAGATTGAGTGCTTAATAACTCTATTAACATTTAATAAATGCGTAAAAATATTCTAACACATTTTCCGTTCGAGCCAATATATAAGATAAGCTTGTTTGTTCGTGGTTGTCTAAAATTTGCGTTTTCCTGAATTTTTTCTATCGAAATTTATCTAAAAAGATTCCCAAATTTGTCATTAAATGTGCATTAAAAGTTAAAATGAATTTTCATAATTGTTAATACTCTAGAAAAGATGCATGCAGTTCCATTTGGCAGCTCAAGGTCTCAATCCAGTACAAGAAGGCAAAGACATCCAATTGAGTTATTTAAATCAAAAATTCTTCAATATGGCACAACCAATGAAGGGAAGCTCTTGAATTGCTGCGGAGAGCTATCTTTAACATTAATTAACATTCGGAACGAAAAAGGCTAACCTTTACTTGACTCTACAATCAGAATATCTAATTTCGCAATAGTTTATCACTCGGCATTGAATGGAGTACACAAACTTACAGAATTTATGCTGGGAGTCATCATCATCAAATTTATATTGATTTGATATGAAGCTGCAAAAGAGGATGTAGAAAGGAAGCAATTGATAGATTGCGTACTGATTAAATAAACAATTAATACAACCCTAGTGCTTCTACTCTTTTTTGGGTTATAGATATTAATTGTATATAGCCTTACTCGTTCTACAATAAATAGTTCTTGATATATAAAGACCAATGGAAGACAAACAAGGAAATTCAAATGGATACTCGAAGCAAGGGCAAAATAAAAAGAAATTAATAAATTCTCAAAGTTTTCACGAGATCCTTCGACAAAAAATTTAACAAACACAATTGAAATTGAATAAGTTCAGAGTGTTTGCTTCTGAATAGTTTGCTGTCATCTAATTAATTGTCTAATTGCATTCAGAGTCGCATATAGCACATGAGATTTTATTTCAATTACCATCCAGTCTATTCTTAATTTCCGTTGTTGAGTAAATTATGTCAAAAAGATTGAATATGTATTGAATTCTTTTTGAATGGGTGTCTTGGGTTAGCGTAGTATGGGATAATAGTTTATTTGGGAATCTTTTCCTTCTCACAGTAATAGTTTCACAAAGAAATTTATTAATTTTAAATCTGGCCAAGATCAGCAGATATATAACTCATTTACCAGATGAACAGCTTCAGATTCATCAAATGTATTTTACACTTCTAAACCGTTCTTCTGACAGCAAAATTTCTCGTAGAGTTAAATTATTTCAAAGTATCCTTTGTCGAACTACTTATTGAACTACTTATTAGAAACATCTCGCTTAAGCTTTTTTTTCGTAGAGATATCCATCTCGGTCTCATTTTCCAAAGAGATAGGCTGGCTCACTTGCTTTTGTTTTGACTTCGATGATTTATCTTGTGAATGCGCTGAGTATTTTCTGTAAGTTTCTTCGAGCAATGCCTTCATATCTTGGTTTTCACTTTCCTTTTGTCGTAGCTGCCTTTTTAATTCTCCATTTTTAACAACATAACGTTTCAGTTTCGCCTTCAGAGCTTTAATGCCTTGATCCTCTTCCGGGGCATTATTTTTCAGTTGGATCTCAAGTTCGTAGATATACCTTTGGAGCTGAGCGTTTCGCTCTTTTTCTAAATCAAGTTCTTTTTGCAGGTTCCTTGTCTTGGAGGCAAGGAGCTGGTCCTTTAATTCGAAAACTGACCTTTCCAATGTCTGTTTCTCCTTAGAAAGTTCGTTTATATGATTCATCAGGTCTTTGTTCTCATTGATCAAAGCGTCTTGTGCAATTATACTCTCTTTCAGAGAAACAATCAAAGGATCAGTCAGTTGACTCTCTCTATCTTCAGAGAGAGCTGGAGCATCAAACAAAACTGGGGTTATCTCCTCTGACATTTATGCTATTTTAATTTTATATATGAAACAAATCATTAAGTTGGGAGATAATATCACACGTTTTGATCAGAAATGATTTGTCAAGATAGAGGAGCCAATAATATCCTCAAAACAGAATTTTTGAATTCTAACTTATGGGAAGAAGGAAAATTTTTTATAGAGACCAATTTAAAGTGGAGACCTATGATAGGAGACAGGTCTACAAGGGTTAAATCGAAAAATGATCTAATTTAAAGCTCAGCTTTCTTTACAAAATAAATGAAACAGTTTTCAATGGATTCGAGTGATGAGTCAGTTATATGTTGTTTTCTTGAACAATGGCTTGGAAAGAAGTTCCTTCTGCAGAGAAGATCATGATAACTGAATTGAATAGTTAAGGAATAATTAAAAAGACAAAAGACAATGCAAATGCGAATGTCAACCAGATGACTTAACAAAGAAGCTGAATACCATAACGCCATAATGTTGATAGTTTTCCTAATTTCTTCTAGTTTATTATTATGCTGAGATTGGCAGATCTATCTGCAGCTCGATTAGCTTCTTAAACTATATTACTTATTCTTAAAGCTTAACAATTTGTTTGGGAGTTTTGAAGAATTTTAATAGCTAACCCATATGTACTTTGATATGCGTCCGTTTAGTATGTAATGCTGTAAATTTGAGTTATGAATCCTATTTCTTAGAACGCAAAATTTTTTTCCTTTTCTAATGCGATTAGTTGTAGCCTTCTTCTTCACCTTCACCTTCAGCGGTTTCGACACCAACTTCTTCGTAATCCTTCTCCAAAGCAGCCAAATCTTCTCTGGCCTCAGAGAACTCACCTTCTTCCATACCTTCACC
>ENA-UOTZ01000020-UOTZ01000020.1-compost-metagenome-genome-assembly--contig:-NODE-20-length-96330-cov-7.538404_pt1 | contig 96330 bp, 64 predicted proteins | sample MGYA00238144_ERZ746983 | MGnify/ENA primary metagenome ERZ746983 (study PRJEB28759, sample SAMN06268863) | compost metagenome | isolation source: single cell | place: USA: California, Emeryville, Joint...
TATCTTATTGTTTCCTTTCATTCTGTAGCCCACTACTTAATGAATTACAAGATAAAAGTGATCTACATGAAAAAGAAGGCGCAAGAAAACTATTGGAATATACTTGATTGCATTGAATTTCAAGTGAAGCAAAGGAAACGAAGGAGAGGATAGCGAATTCTTTTTTGTAACAAAAAGAAACCATTTTAATGGATGAAAATCATGCTATATTCAACAAAATTATGTCTATACATGATATATTTGAATAATACAACCACATTGTTAATGAAAACACGCTTCAATCCTACTTGACACCATAAGATCGCATCAGAGTAGTTTTAAAAATTCACATACAGAGTACTCGGCAGCACAAAAAAAAAACAAACCTATTTTCCGAGCTTCGCTTTACTGAGTTCTCCAAAACTCGTTTGATGTGAACTGGATCTACTTCTAACAGGTTTATCAGCAGTCTGAACGCCCCGTATCACAGGAGCCAGAGTAGCACTTTCTTGAAAGTCAGCTCCTTTTTTGAAATTACTATATTCGAAAACCTTTGCTTTTGACAAAATCTGCTGAACCTTAGATTTTGGAATTTCTGGCGTATGCCCGCTTTGATTACTTTCAGGTCTTTTGGCTTGAATCAGCGAAGCTGACCTGTTATGTGTGAATTTCGTTGTGTGATTTGTACTTGGGCTCGAATTATTGTTATTATCAATCATGAATGAATTCATCGAGAGGTTCTTTTGACTAAAGTGGTATCTTTCTCGTCGAATACTCGCGTTAGGCGATGTAGGTACCTTCGCTCTCTTTTTATCGAGATATATAGGTGGTTTGACTTCCGGTTGGGTGCTGTAATTAGGATTCTCTTCGATGTGTTTTCCAAGTCCCCATCTTGCGTTTTCCAGGATCTTTTTATTGAAATCGTTGATTTCTTTGTGTAGGCCTACAGGTCGCTTCTTCTCGTCCTGTTTTAGCAGGAATTCACCATTAGATAATTTCTCTATTCATGGCAAATGTTAAGTCTCATCAGTTGAGAATATGATAATAGTCAAACCAATCGTCGTCACTCGGTCTTTGACTTCCTTCGAGCGCTGTTGGTCCTCAGCCAATTCCTTTTGCTTGATCACTTTATATCGATGTCTCTCGATTCTCTTTTTTTCTTCCTCTATTTCTCGTGGATCTACCGGCTGCTCGGCAAGCGCTTTTACCAGTGTCTCCTGATCATGCACTCTCATGATCGGTTTGCCTCTACTGACCGCTCTCTTCTTGTCATCAATAATTAACCAATTCATTCAGGAAGTTCAATACCTGGACTTCGTTATAAGCCATTTCAATTTGTTGATTCAATTTTGACTCCATGAGGTTCCTGCGCTCTTCTTCGGCCTTGTCAGGCTGTATATGATCCATTGCAATTTTTTGATATCGGTTATGGTTCTGGTCCGTAATACCATGTATCTTAAAATAGTCTGTCATCGTCATCCGCTCGCCTTTCAGCAATGGAGGACCTTGCTTCTGAAAGGTTTCCGTTGTTACTTTCACGCGGGTAGCGGGCTAAAATGAGATGAAAACTAAAAATAATGCCGATTTCAGCGAATACTTGAAAAATATCTTTAAACGACGGTGTTACAGGATATTTGAAAGGTTCTTTCTCCTCCTTCGGTTTCTTGTTTCCAAAAGGCCCTCTGCCTCTGATAAATTTTTCAGGAATCTCCTTTGTTTCCTATTTGCAGATTGATAAGCTACAACAACGAATTGGGAATTTCTGTGTACGTAGTTGAATTTTGTCACCACGTTTGATTTTGTATCTAAATTGTAAGTGAGCTGCACAGTCTCATCGTGGCCGATTTCCGGAGGTCTGGTTAAAAGAACACTGCCGCTATATTCGTAAGTATAATGCTTATCTTTCAGTCGTTTTATCGTTTCTTTGCGAGCCTCTTCGCGCTCTCGATCTCTTTTCGTTATAGCTTTTAATAACTCTGCTTCTTCTGCCTCTTTTCTTTGATTTTCTTCTCTTTCTAGCCTCATCCTATCGATTATAGGGTCTGGCGTACTGATTTCCTCCTGAGTGTCAAGAGGCCTAAACTGAGGTTCATACTTCTTCACTGGCAGCTCGGGAATAGACTTTCGTGACCCTGTTCGAGATTTGAAACTCCTGACACTACCAACCGGTGAACCGCCAACCAAGCGTCTTATGGGAGAGCTATAATTCGTTGGAATGCTGTTTACATTTAATAATTCAAGTCCATGGAGAGGAATGAGCTCTGCATGGTGTTCATCTTTGCATTGTTGTTTTACGCTAAAAACAGCCCAAGAGTCCATCACACCACCGCTCTAATGAATGTCAAACACAATTAAATAATAGCTCATACTGGTTCATCATCCGCAACCCAATCACTTATTAAATTCGCAAACGATTCGCCCTGGTCACAGATTCTATACAGCTCACCGACTGTTTCTTCGAGGGCTACCGAATATTTCGAGACACATACCTGCTTGAGCTTTTTTCTCATTCTTTTTTTATAGATTATCTTCGTAGCATCGTTTAAAATGCGGTCGAGTACATAATTAGCAGCGATCAATGTCTCCATGTCAGCATATACCTCACGCCCAAGCATTTACTTTGTAGTTTGGAGATTACAGTTTTATTGTGCTTTTAATTGTACGAGCTAATCGCTGTTTTAAATAAACTTGTTATAAACGAATAATACTTCGAAGTTGTTTTCCTCTTTTTACTTACAAATATCTCTATAAAGCTCTGGGAGTAATACGCAAGAACAAATTCGCGACTGTCATGCTTACTAATTCGAGGTTGAGTTAATATTCTATCTACCTATCTATCGATCTACAAAGATCTGCTTGGAGAATTTATTGGAAGCTTGGAGCGGCGATACTCGTGTGAAAGAAATGAGTTATTCAACAGTTTATGAAAATAATTTAGAATTACAGCGAAACACTAAAGAATCTACAACAAGGAAGTCATAATTTTGCCTTCCATCTTCGATCCATAAACACTCCAGGTGAAACTATACTCTGTAGTAATCGTAAGCTTCGCTTCCGGGTCTCTAACGACTTCCAGCTCCTTCTGCGTTGGTTCCTTGAACCCTTCCTGCACTTTTATTTCAGCTATAAATGCAAATTAGATTAAATTGTCAAAGAAAATATCTCTTACTTAGACCTAGCCTCAAAGTAATCTCCTTCGCGATATCCGGCGGGTTAAACTGCGCGTATGCGTGGATAACGAATTTTGAATAGTCGATTTCTCTGAATTTCACTATCCTCAGAGTAAATTCCGTGTTTCTCTCAGTGAAAATATGACTGAGCAAGAGTGAATACTGCACTGATATTTGTTGCTGGCCTTTGAAGAGAATCAAAATTTGATTGAGCAAATAATGAATGTTTTTCTGAATGAGGAACAAACTACGGTCAAGAGAATTTTTGTCGCCAAAAGTGAGTCTCTTCTCGTAGAATTTCATCCGAACAGACTCGAATCTCAATTTCATAGTGAAGAAAATTTCCCGGAAAGAAAACCCAGTGCTTCGAGCAGTAAATCGATCAAGGAAATCAATGCTAATGAGAACTTCTCTTAAGTCTTGATCCATATCGCGTAGTATCTCTTCGAGTTTTTTATCCAAATTATAGAGATGAGGTAGATCCTTCACTTCGATTTCAAGCTGAATCAGCTTGCGGCATATGTCCATAACATGCTTAATGGATATCAAGATCTCTTTGCGCTTGTAGAACAGCACAATGTTTTTCTGAATCTCTTGATGGGTCTCCCACGCAGTCACCATCTCAATAGCGTTTTCGGCCTCTTGTAGCGCCTCGTTCAGCTCTTTCAGGAAGGACTCAGCTTGAGTGTCCTCGTGTTGGATCCTCTCCTGACACCAATCGATTAAAACGTGCGTGTGGTAGAACAAATCCAACCAAGCCAGGTTGACCTCAGCAAACGTGGACTGTTCGAACTGGTAGATCGTTGCTTTAGAACGCTCTTGATAGTCGCGGATAGTCTCCAGGTTCCCAAGATAAATATCCTGTTCTAGCACTCCAAGGATGAACTCATATATCTCAGCACTTTCTTCCTCGCTCTTGGCTTCGACGTCCAATATTACCCCGATGTTCGTAAAACATTGCTCATACTTCCACGATAACGTTGAGAAAAGTACCTCAACATCGCCGTCTCCGTGTCCTTGCTCGCACTCCTTCTGAATCCGCACGAGCAGTTCAGCAAACTTCTTTTTCTTTTTCTTAAAAGGCAAGTTGCTCTTCATCAAAACCGGTATTTCCGAGACCATATCCTTTAATTTACCCAACCTTCTTCGATATTCTAAGTTCGATGCCTCAACCTGAGGTCCCACATGCTTGCTCGTCAGCATCGATACTCTCTCTAATAACGAAAGAAAATCTGAATACAGCTGGTAGAGTTCTTTAGACTTGACTTTCGTGCCGAGACTCTCGAATTTTCCGGTGTTTATTTCCTTTATCAGCAGCAGAGCCAGCCCTTGAAGATAGCGGAACCGTTCCTGATCCTTAGAGCTAATCGAATTCACGTTTACGACTTTCAAAGCCCATTCGATCTCAGGTTGAGTGTATCTAAGTTGGTAATTGAGTATCTTTTCTGTCATTACATGGGCTTTTTCAGCAAAAGCCGCATGCAGCAACGGGATTTTCATATAGTTCTCTTCGAAATTAACAACGATGTCATGCGAAATGAGTATCAGCTTCTCTATTTCAGGATCTCCATGCTGAGCCGTCTTCATGTTGAGACTAAGCTTGCTTTCAATATCGAAAAATCTCCTAAAATCTCTTTCCGTCTGGAGCAAGAAATGCATTAGCCGCTCATTGTGTTCGTACACGCATCGCTTTAATGAGATACAGAAGTAGCTGTCGCATGTTTGTGTCAGACGCGATATACGCTCTTTGCAATATGCAATGAAGTTATTGATTTCGTAATGCACATGTCGAATCTCCTCCTCCACGTCCTCCATCTTTGCTAACTCCAGAATCCTCTCTTTCAATTCGTTAAAGTCATCGATGATGCCTTTAATCACAGCGAGGAACAATTCAATATAATCATTCACTTCTTTGATGAGCTTTCTCAGGTCATTTTCTATCTCGAACTCTGGGTCAGCCACTTTGTACTTTTCCCATTGGTCTTTGAAAAAAGCATATGAATCTTCGATTTGTGAGAAGTCGACGAGATGGTATTCGACGACTTTTTGCGAGAAACTTTGGTTGTAGCTGAAGAGTCCTTGAAGCAATTTGATAGAGTTGACGATTTGACGGAGTTTCTCTTTCATGAGGACAAGAGCTTTCTCTTCCATGACCGCTCGGAGATATTTTTCGTCGTAATTTGATCGGAAATCAGTGTCACGGCTCTGGATCATCCCCATGCTGCGGTTCAATTCTTCTTGCGTGTCCATTGCGTATGCCAAGCCCTGAATAAATTTATCCAGTGTCTTGAACTTCTTAAAAGAACGGTTCCATAGCCCATGACACATGTTAATCAGATTCAAGTCGCTCACGAGCTGATTGATACTTGCCTGGTCTCCTGCGAATATCGAGGAAAATATCTGCTGGAAAAGACTAAAAACTGGATGAGTTTTCACCGGCTGATTCTTGAAACTATCGTACATGAAGTCATTGGCAAGCTTCTCAACTTTGCTTTGAAGCATGGTAACTGTGTATTGCGCTGTCTCAAACTCGTGGTTGATCGTCTGAGACACCTTCTCGAGATGCGTGTTGAATAGCTCAGTAATACTCACCTCAAATATCATCGCCTGAGACAGGAAATGTTTGATTCGGTTGATTACCAAAGCTATCTGTTTCATTATCTCTCTGACGTCTTCGTTTGTGAGATGCGCGCTTCCTATCTCGGTATCCAAATCCTGATATTTCTTCTCAACGAATTCTTCCAGAGAAAGTAGGTATTCCTTCAACCTAAACGTCGTCAGGTTCTCGTAATTGGATTTAAGGAATCTATGGTTTGTTTCGATGACTAAATGCATTGTCAGGTCGAACTTCTCAGAGATTGTTATAATTTTCTGGATAAACTCCATACAAGGGAGTATCCTCGGGATTTCAAACTGGAAGTGCTCCGTGCGATAGGTATTCAGAGTAGCTGCGATGGATTTTATCTTCGAGCGGAAATCAGCGTTTTCGGAGATTAAATTTTTCGCTTCCTCAGTCTCAAAATATTTGGAGCTGTTCCTGTTGTTCTGCAAGAAGCGAGAGTAGTCCTTATGTAGGAAAACTAGTTTTTTAAAGTCCTCTTGATAAGACTGCAAGACAAATTTCTTCGCTTCAAATAGCCTGTTGTGCAGTTTTTCTGAGCATTTTGCCAGTCGATCCTTCAAAACGAGGTAAAAGTTGATAGCATCTGCCAGCAGTGGCTTCAGCTTATCAGAGCCCGTGCTTTTCAACATTGTATCAAGTAGCTGCTCGATTCTTTTTATGTGGCCAGGCAAGCTTCTCTTCAAGTCAGCGGAGGAATTATAGAAATGTCCTTTGATTTTTTCTCTGAAATTTTCAAGTTTAACGAGGTTCGGGACGATATCTACCTCGATTTTTAGAGCTAACTGCTTCAATTCCGAGCACTTGGCGATTTCCTCAGCGATTTCTTCCAACAGTTTCCGTAGCGGCTCGTAAATTTCCAACATTTCTTGCGAATATTTTTTAATTAGATCGAGTCTATCGATTTTATCCATGTTAATTTTCGAAAGCTCCTGCGCTCGAGTGTTTATTGTGGAGAATTTGGTCTGGACTAAATCTTGCACCTTCTTCTGTAATTCTTTTAAATCAGCTCCGATTGTCTCGTATATCTCTCCCTTTTGAGTTCTCGGAGAGGTAATAGTGCTCTTCGTAGTCAAGACTCCTTTTTGCATTTCATAATCCGTTTGCCTTGCTGAGTTTGGAACTCCCTTTTGAATGTCAATATCAGTTCGCTGCCGAGCTGAGTTCGGCGCCGCCGAGTACTGGCGTCTCGACGTCTCTTGAGTTTTCAAGAACTCAGGCTCGTCGTCCTTTGGCAACCCTTTGATGCTCATCGTCCGAATCTTATAACCCTTTGAATCTCTCATGAGGTTATTCTTATCGTAGTTGGAACTGCTCCTCGCGGTTTTCATTGCAAAATCGGGAAAGGTACTCAACGTGGTGTATCGAAAAGGATCATCGTCGAATTCTGTAACCGTTTTTGGTTTCTTGGATGATGGGCGCCTTATCGTATGTATTTTCCTTGGAGATTTACTTGGGTATTCAATCGTCACTGCGTCTAACTTCTTATCGTCCGAACCACGTGTCTGAGGAGACTTGTTTTGGCGAGGCTGAGTCTCAACCGTCCGAAATGTTGACATATAGTCAGACTGAGGTCGCGTTCCTCTTGCGCTAAACACCTCTCTCGTTCTCCCGAGAACCATTTCGTTCACCTCTTGTACTTTGATTTCAGCTCTTTTCTGCTCTCGGTCTCTAATAGAGTCTTTAAATACCGCGTACCTGATATTTGCCTCATTTCTCGATGTGTACGAAGCGAATATGTATTTATTATCTCTGCTAATCAAGTATTCCAAGTCACCAAAGAAGGCCTTTCGCCTATCAACACACGCTTTAAATTGCACTTGCACTCTTTTCAGCAATCTGCACTTTTCTTCGATGTTGGTCTTCATATCATAGCAGAAAGTGGCAAGGTTCTCCAGGAAAATGTAACGTTCTCTTTCGACCTGAGCCATGAAGCCCATCTGTTTATCAATAACAGTCGACTGCTCGTCGATATATTTGTGATAAGATGATTGGATTTCCTTCAACTCGCTCTCGCTGATGTTCGGACTGAGATTATGAGTATCAATAAAATTCTGAAGGCTGCCATGGACGCGTTGCAGGTATGTATTCAGCAATAAATTTAGCTCTAACAACGAAAATCCATTGGCAAGCTCCTTTTGAGTTGCAGTTGCTTTCCTATTAATGCCATCTGGAATCTGGAATGAGATAAAATCGATAAGTTTTTGGAAGCTATCAGCTAGCATTTTTTGCTCGTTGATTTTGGCGTTCAGAGCGGCAAGTTCGATTTCAAGATCGTACTGATAAGAGGTTTTGGTTGGTTCTTGGAATTTTTTCAGAACATGTTTGACAAATGATTTGAAGAACTCGTCGATTTTGAGAAAGTTTTCGTCGATAAGGTTTTTAAAGTGGAAGAAGTAGATGAGAACGTTCTTGAAGCTCACAGAGAGGTCAGATATAAACTTCACAATGTTGAGGAATGAGATTCGGCTATATGTGTAGAGTTTGTCGCGGAAAATAAGTTCGTTTTGGATCTGTGAATGATCGAGTATCTTCTCAGCTGTTTTCGAGGAGGCAATTAGTGTTTCAGTCATAAGCAAACGTGTTTTGATGTCTTGTGCCTCTAGACAAGGATAAAATACAACTGACTAAATAACTAACTATTGCGTTTTATTTTATATCACTAAAAATAAGAACATCATTCCGATTGTGAGGATCAAAGCTGAACGAGTATGTTTGATTTTTCAATTTATTCACTACGGGAACAGAATTTGTCGACTATCTTGTCTCTTTCAAGTGTTCCGGTGGAAGATAAGATAAGCGATCGGAGAGAATGCCATTAAATTAAAGGAATTTTTCTCCTAAAATCATTTGCGAGTCTCTTTGCGAGAGAAAGCAGATGATCCAGCATCAAGATCCAAAGAGAAAAATCTCTTTGTTAATTTATTAATAGACTCGACAAGAATACTAATCGTAGTTTATTAAGGTTCATTCAAAATATTATATTTTCTTTCTTGTATAGCAGCACAGCATGAGACACATCAAGACGCACAAGTTTGACTCGTAATCATGCTTACAATTTGTGCAATTGTGTAACAGTCTATTCTCTCTATCATATTCCACAATAAAGATCGAGATAAAGTAATAAATTAGCAACTAGTCATAAACATGCTAAACCACCCTAAGCTCAAACTACAAATTAACGAAAGCACATCTAGCTATCAGCTCTTTTCTCCGAAATCAAAAGTAATCTCCAGAAGAGGGTCTATTACTTCCAGCGAGCCTAAACAAACAAAGACATTTATTTTCTGCAATGACAAACTTAGAACTGCCCTAAAGGAGCAAGAAAACCTATATAAATTTATGGGACAAATGAATACGACACTTGATCTCCATTTAGAATTGAGAGCTCCGAAAGTGCAACGTAACTTTATAATCCTAAGGAATATAATAAAGGATACGCTCACACAATTGGATCTCCAGCGGAAGAAGATCGAACGGCTAGAGAAAGAATATACTTCCAGTGAAAGCTACTTGGCGCTTACTGCTGAGATCAATCATTTTCAATCCATATTGAATAAATTTTCCAGTCTCGCTGAAGATGCCAGTTCGAAAATTGATTTCCACAGAAATTCAATGACAAATTCACAAGAGCGGCTCAAAGCCCATAAAGGCTCTCTAAAAGCAAAAGTCCATGAGAATCTAACGTTAACAGCCTTAATAATCCAGACGAAACGACTAATAGCACTTCGCCGGTTCGAGAAAGCCTCAGAGCCCACTTCTAATGCATCTTCGCCCATGAAAAGATCGAATTCAGTGCAGCCTATACATCCTTTCAAACTAAAACTATCAAAGAAAGAACTCCAGCTCCAAGCAATCACTAAGCTAGACAAAACTGATCAAATAGTCTCTGCTTCTAAACTTATCAATAGCACGGCGGTATCAACGCATCGGATCCTTGCAGAGTTAAATAAAGGCTTTCGGTCAACAAAAAACTCAAAAGGACAGGGGAACTACGTGCAGCAACCGATCCTCGCTAGACGCCAGCAAGGGACGCTGATTACTCAGCTTGGTGTTTCAACTCCTGGGAAAGTCAGTACATCGAGATTCATATCTCATCGCAGCGTCTCCGAGGACCCGACGATCAACAGTTCTATGGAATGGCGCAATCAGAAGGAGTTGAAGCAGGCTATTAAAGAGAACAATAAAACTAGACAAGAACTGATCCAGAAATGCTCTCAATATGTGATGTTAGCGCAGCTTTTTAATGACTGTTGCCACAATTATCAAGACTATCTACTGAAGTCTCAGCAGTCTTCTTCATTGAAAGGTTTGCATGGGACGTTGCTGTTCGTGTTGCTCCAAGCGAAAAAACAAGAGCCTATCTCTGAATATGGGCCTACAATGGATACCATTCGGAATTTCCATCGGCAGTCTGTGCGCTCATTTCGAAGGCGAAGTGAAGGAGAGAATACAGATATTGCTGCGAAAGTTTTTGAACGAGCGAAGAAAGCTGAAAAATTAAAGCAAGACAATAACAGGGCAATGATCAGTCATCTTAGCAATGAAGATATTGAGAATTTTAGCCCATTGCAGCTGTTTGGATTGCTCCTGATAAGGAAAGAAGCAGAGAGAAGCTTTAGAGAGTTGTTTACACAGAAGCTAAAACTTATTTCAAATCTTTTTCGGCTCGTTAAGGAGATTAGATTGGAAAATTAGTCTCAATTTTTTTCATATTCAATGAGATATTCAATGCTATTTGTGGAAAACAAGGGATTTTGTAAGAAATCACTACCATGTTTTGCGGTCTTCACAGTTTACTTAATTAAAATACGATCAAATGGGGTCTATTAGTGAAATTGAGTTGTCTTATCTAAGTTCTAAAGAGCAAGAAAGTAATCAACTGTAATTGAATTGAATGGAAAACTCGAATCAATACTCAATTAAATATGTCTAAAGCTTTTTCCTTAAAAATGATATATATATAGGTTTCATATTTAGAGAGACACTGCTTCCTCTCTGTAGTTTTTATGCTGATGGATCTGACAGAACGTGGCTCATGCTGTAATACTACTGCGTTCAAATAGCATTTCTTAAGATTAACCAAAACCCTCTAACGAAGATTGATAAAACAAAGAAATGGAGGCTCATCTCTACCAAATTTCTATTCAGAAAAAATATTAAATTCCATCAGTCAAGCCCATTCGGTCTCAGAATCAATTAACTTAAATAATAGCTATGATGGAGATGGTCTTTGTTTTCAGAAATCCGTGCTATTTTTATTTTTCTGTGATTCCTACCTATCACAAGAGTCTAAAATGAATATCGAAATTTCATATAGGAATTCTTTTTATAGCCCCTTCTCACACCGACGCTAAGCAGCCTCCAAAATGATACAGTATCTTTCCTTATAGATATATGGGAAGAAAAAACAGGATGAAGACCTTTCTTCATCAAAACTATAAATTCTCTGTGAATACATCCATCCAACCTTAAATTTAATATAGGATGGCGACTATGTTCGAGCTCTGTCTCAGACAATGTGTACGACTTCGATGAATAAACACACTAAGATTGCCATTGCTGGCTGAGTGAAGAAATGGGTATTTATTGTTATTAATATCTATATTAATTGCATTAAATCGAGTTCTTGATAACTCAATTAAAGAGCTCGTGCTTATTTCTCAGAGCATAAAAAATCGAATCAAGTTTCTAAAGGCTCACTTTTCCTTCATGAAAATGAGGTTCGATCAGCTGAGACTCCAATATCGTAAGGGAATCGCAGTGGCACTGACCATCGTGAGAAAGAATGCTGATTTATCGATATATAATAAAAACCGCATGAAATTAATTTCTAAATACATTGACTATATTTAATTAAATTACTTTCGTTGAAATCCATAACTTCGCATTCAATAATCTGACAATGTTGCATAAATTGCAGACCTTCCAGTTTCTACGGATTCGATATCCACTTTTCTTCCTTGTGGTCCTCTTCACAGGTAAAATTACACTCAGGAGGCAATGGATTGACTCTATATTGCTAGTGCGACTTCACCAAGCTCAAGGATATGAGCTTGGAAACGCATATGAAGTGACTCTACTCCTTCCAGGGTCAATCAGTTGTGGGTGTGGCAACGGACCGGAGATATATTCACCTTCAGATTTTCCCGCTACCCGTAACCATGATAGATATTCATTCGCTATAAAAAATTACCTTTTAGTTACCCTTAATACTGGATTTACTATGTTTGCCTGGTATAAGCCGACGACGTTTAGCACAGGAGCCTTCCCGATGACTATGATAGACAGTTACGATAGCCCAATGGTAATTATTATTACTATAAGTCTCGGTTTACATGACCTTGCTCAGATGCCTATCGCCTTTGTTAGCATTGATTCTGGAGCGGGGAACAATTATCTTGCCGGAAGTGGCCAGGATACTATCACCACAGGTTTTCCCAACTCAGTAGCAGTATCGATGACTGCCATTTGACCTCTTTGTTTAATATTATGTCTAGTCATTAGGTGCTGTCGTGGATGAATGGGTCTTCCTTTATGTATCATATGATACTGATGGTTCCGCTGACGTACGAGGCATCTTTATATACCAAGCAGGAACTGCGCAACCTGTGAGTGTTTCACTTCCACAACACGGAGGAATTTTCATCCCGGATTTCACTATTCCTAATGGGCCTGAAAGGCTGCTGCTTGGCGCAGGATTTGATGGCAGTGCTATATTAACTCAAGGATGTGGACAAATCGCGAGGGTTGGTTTGATGAATATGGCCACTGACGATCTTTATGTAGCTACAGCCTATAGTGCAGCCGGGCCTGGTACCTAATACTTTTTCTATAACCATTCAAAATGATCTGTTAGGAACCCTCGAGATTCATCTCGCCATGCGTGAAGGTGCTGGCCAGTACCTCTTTGATTCTTCAGGTCGATATACACCTGTGATAATCGGTAACCATTTCATTATCATCACAACATTGATTCTTATATATACAGGCACTGATCCGAATGAGCCTACCTGGACAGTAATTATATTCTCAAAAATATATCCGTTTAGCACAATAATTTGATAGTCTACGAAAACCTTAGCGTTCACTGGAAATACCTTCATTAATCTGCCTACTCTGAGTTACACACATAACAACGATAACCTTAACTCTGTCGTGCTGGTCTTCTGGATAAAAGTTACGTCCACTTCGGATCCATGTGGGCCAGCTCCTTACATTTATCGAAGATCAACGGTACTCCCTATTGTAGAAATAAAAAATTTATCTTGTATAGGGTACGACAACCAACTTCGGAGTGTATGTGAAAGTCACAGCAAATCCAGCAACGCAAATCTCCCTGCAATTTGCCAATGGAGTTCTAGATTTTCCATTCGGCCCAACAGGTGAACAATATCAATCTTTAAGATTCTCAAACTCACCTATTAATAGTCGGCCAGTGGCAGATGATAGGCGTGATTTGTTCGAGCAATCCGTATCCGGAGATAACCCCAATGGTTCGGTGCTCTGTATCCATCAATGCAATTGGAATCTCACCACTAAGAGAACTCTTAATATCCACCACCGACACACTGGTTGGGTTGACCGGTACCAAAGATACCATTGGCGACTCAACGTGTTCCTTTGCGGGAGAAATTCAGGATTTTAGGGTCTATGTTGACTCAACAGCTTTATTCCCAGGTAATTGTCAAATTTCGAGCAAACCTTAGCTCAACTGCATGAATGATTAGGAACGGACGACGATGGGATTGGAGTAGACGCTGACGACGTTCACATGATGTTCGGTCTTGGCAGTAGCCACATCATTGTCTCTAACTCCACTTTTTCGAATCCCTGCCCCTCAGGCCTAAAAGAGGACTCCGATGTAGGAGCATGCTTCCTTCCGTGTGAAGGTGGATGCACAACTTGCAATTCGGCTGGAGACATTTGCTTCACATGCCCAACCTTGCCTTCTCCGACTTATATGTACGATAACGCGTGTGTCGGATCTTGTCCAAGCGGATTACTTCCAAATGGAGGAGTTTGTACCAATTGTCCTGCTGGAACCTATCCACCCAACTGCTTACCTTGTTATAGTAATTGTGCAACCTGTACCGGAGGAGGTTACGACGAGTGTACCTCATGCACTTCAGTCTCGCTGTATTTCCTTGAGCAGAACATTTGTAAAAACCTCACCACCTTTGCTCTTTTCCCATCGAATAAAATCAATCGATTCATATTCCATCTCAACCAGCCCTATCCCAGTCTGCAGACTTTGCTGCTGAGCTACACAACAATGACCATTAATGATGTAGTAGTCGGCAAGAATGAGTATATCTTCAACATCTTCAATGCCACTACGGCTGAAATTACCATAACTCTAATTGACAATTCCATCACTTATGATAGTCTTACAGTGCAGATATCTTCTCCATCTGATCTCTACTACATACCGGCAAGCTCCGCATCTGTAAAAGTCGCTATGAATAGCGGGACCCTGAGCCCGGCTGCTGCCCAGGCGATTTCTATCGCGGCTACAACCTCAATAGTCGGAGGAATTGCCATGTCTTTCACTGGTGTCATGAACATGATCAATAACGCTGGAAGCGGCAGTCTTGGCAGAGGCGCCTATATCTGCGAGCTGGTCCAGTTTATTCAATTCATCAACGTTGAATTCCCAATGAATGTGCAGGTGTACTTCGAATCGACGCCAAACACTCCAGCTCCCACCAATTTCAACTGGAATGCCATACAACAATTCAGTTCTGGAGTCAAAATGGCAAATATGAACCGCGTTACTATGTATGGCAAATTCGAAGAATATGGAATGTATCATTATTTCAATACGAATTATGGAGCCCAGCTTACCACGAACATAGTTTTCTGTATTTTGGCACTGATTACTTGGGGGTTATCAAAACTTCGTAGTAAAATCTCAACACGATCAATACGATGGTCATATATCATCCTCAAGCTCGACAATTTTATGCGCTGGAATTTTGTATTCGACGCGATATTACCAAGCTACTTGCCACTGGTGATGTTCGCATGCCTTCAATATTTATTCACCTATTCTCCTCTTGGTTATGACCTGTTCGGAACGATCACAGCAACAGTTTGCTTGCTCCTCAGTACCGTCCTCGTTGTATCCATCATTCGGTTTTTGGTTGGTTTCGCCAAGGGCAAGAAAAACGAAGAAGACTTCCCGCATATCGCTTCCCTATATGATTCCTACAAGAAAGACAGTCTTTGGCAGCTGCTGTTCTACCCGATTATCCTCATCAGAGCAGTTATCCTCGGATTCGTCCTAGCATTCCTACAGAATTATCCATTTGTTCAAGCAACCATCGTTATGGTTCTCCAAGGGTTATTTTTAGTGTATTTTTATTGGCAAATGCCTCTATTATACATGAGAGAGAAGATCCTGCAAGCGATTGGAGACACTATCTCGTTTATTTTATGTGTCGTTTGCTTTGTCTACGCTGTAATGGATTACATGGAGTATACTGACGATACGGTGAGAAGCGGCATTGGAAATATTATTATCTACGGATGTATGAGTGTTGTCGTCTGCATCGCAATCTTCTTCCTGCTGGAGTTCTTTGAAGGGTTAAGAGAGCTTTACCGGTGGCTCAAGAGAGCAAGAGCCACCGAGAAAAAACTCAAAGGTGGGTTAGAAGCTTCTTTCAAAAAGCGCTTTAATCCAGAATCACTGATATTTATGGACCCGTCAGAATCTACAATCAAATTAACCAAGGCCCAAAAAGAAACCCTCCAACTCAATTTCCCAGGGCTGATCTCCATTCCTGAAAATCCTGAAAATCCAGAAGATCCATCGAATTTGAGTAATGAAAATTTGTTGCCAAGATATCTTATTAATTACGGTTTTTCTAGATTCTTCCCCTCGAGAGACTATTTCACCGGTAATCCAGGGCCTCTTTGCCCAAAAAATACGCAAGCTTATCCCCAGCGATGAGAAACTTGACGATGTGAACCTGATAAACGACAAAGATGCAACAAAATCCAATCCAGAAACTGCTCGTGGAGACGCTCCTACAGCCAGAATTCAGTTCGATAAGGCAGCCGTTGAAGATGCTTTGCTCGCACCTAATCGTGGATTCTCAAGAATATTAAGCAGAGTAATGACCACGAAAAAGATCCACATTAGCCCCGAGTCGAATAGCCCAGGCCGGCAAGATAATCAAACCTCCAATCTCTCTATGGAGTCTCGAGATAGAGGACAGTTTGTTCCTTTGAGCTCACAGGGAGGGACTCCAAGAAATAATAATGATCCTGACGGAGGCACTGCACGAAGACTTGACACCAACGAATTGAACTTTTCTTATGCTAAAGAGTCGCCTAGGACAGAAACGCGTATCGGTCTATTGATAAGGAGCAGAATGACTGCGGCCTCGGAGAGTACTCAATCAGAAGAGCCGACTGGAACCCCTGCGAATATACTCACCAGAAATCAGGAGCGCAACAAGACCCAATCCTATTCTCCTTCTCCTACGCTCTCGAAATCAAACTCGAATTCTGAATTCGGGATCGCCGAAGGGAAAGATGAAATCCAGGACCATTCATATGAGAAGTCAAAGATCGCAGCGGCTTTGACCAAGAGAAGCAGATTCGGAACATTAAACACCACTGTTGGTATGTCAACGACCGGAAGATTCAGCACGAAGGAGCTTATAATTGAAGATTTAACCTCTAAGCCAGACACTCAAAGCGAAAATACTGAGCACATTTCAGCATTTATGAAGAGAAAAACGATGAGAGAGCAGGCAGCGCTTCAGAGCAAAGCAACCATCACATCAAGCCCATTACAGCTCCGGAGCTCTCATTCTTAGAGCTGGTGAAGCTGTCTTGTAAACACTTTTCCCCTTTCGAACACCGTACTATTTAATTAACAAACAACCAAAATATTAATGGAGAGTTTTACTCCTGTATTTCTGTTTGCCTCCGTAAAATCTGTATGATGTATAACTGTGGTTCTATTCAGACTACTCTATTTCAAGGATCTATTAAATACCGTAAATGAAATGGTAACTGGCATTTGATAGGCTTTTTGATTTATTGATTCGGTGAGCAGAATCTGATGTATGTAGAGGTAAGAAACACGACTCCAGCGTAACAAATTAATACATATCCGATAGAATCAATACAATTAATGCAGTCCATCCGTAAAACGACGATGATCGCTGTCCTTTACCAGTGAGAGAGCTGTAGTTCTCCCAGAAAGTATACGAGTGCTTGAAGTTTTCGGAGACAACTTTCACAAGATTTGCTTTAAGAATCCTGGAAATTTCAGGAGCCTCGTGCACGTCCTTATAGTATTTTTCGAATGCTCGAAGGAGAAGGTAGTTGATGTTCATCCAAATTGGCTCTGTCCAATACTGGTCGCCCTTCTGGAAGTAATCATCAGACATAGCGAGAGATCGAATGCCATACACTGACCAAAGCGCCTCTGGATAAATAATCATGCCCAACGCCATTCTCAGCGCATCGCTCTCACGCGGGATGAACCCAAACAGCAGTGGGAAGAGGTTGATATATCCGATATGATTATTATACACTTTTTTCGTCACTCCATGCTCTTTCTCCGAGAGGTCTTGTAGAATATCTTTATAAATATCATCTTCAGGGTCTCTGAATTCTTCCAGTGCTCTCATCAGTTTTCTCTCCAATGCCGCAAAAACAGGACTTGGCGTCTCTTGTTTATAATGTGCGATCTGATTTATTGTCTTCACCATAAGCGTCATCCAAACCTGCAGATCGAGGTGAGCGATCGGCTCCTGATTCCCTTCAGCTCGAGGGTAATCATCAAAGCCGGAGCCCATCACGCTTCCGTCTCTGCAGGGCTCGGCGCACTTCCATCGGAATAGTGGGCCAGAGAAATTAGGATCGTTATCAATTTCAAAGTTTCTTTGCGTTCTGTTGAAAAATTCGAACCAACTCAGCACCTTCTCCTCCACTGAACTTAAGAACTCAACCATATTCTCGTACTCTGGGTCAGACCGACTCGTTGCTGTCATTAGGTAATCCAGCGCGAGAAGCAATGTAGGCGGATTGGCTTCTTCTTCGTCTTGGTATAAAAATTTCTTGTCATGGAACGCGCTCTCTTGCTCTGCGCCTCGAGTCTGCTCTCTAGGAATCCACCCGTTGGGAGAGATCGTCTCGAACCAACTCTCCAGAATCTCAAGGCAAAGTGCTCTGTCCCATCGACAGATAATCAGCAAATGGAATCCTTCGTCCCAAAGAAATCCTCGAGGGAAAGATTTTCTGGAAGGAGATGAAGAGAACAATGCTTTCTTCTCTTGGTTCCCAGTCTCGTTCGAGATATCGGCTTTTGTGTAGATCTGCCCATAGGTATAGCAGAGACCGCCTAGAATATTACTAACGCCTGCTTTTCTCACATTCATGACAGTAGACCTGAGCTCCTCTTGATCCTGAGGTACATCGATAGGGAAAATTCTATCGAGTTTTGTTAGGAACTCGTACTGCAACTTCGGTATCTGCTGATGAATTTCTTCTAGAGATTTATAAGGAGGAATCCTCTCAGAGTGGTATGTTATTTTGATTTTGTATCGATAAGGCCCGCGAACTTGTAGAACCGCCAGGTTAAATTTTCCTGCCTTTTGCTTACACTTTTCTTTGTCAAAGCCCATCCCTCTGATCTCAAAGTCGTATTTCATGTTCTGTTGAACATGCTTGATTTGCTGCCAAGCGTCCTCAGGAGGCACGTCCATAAAACAGATGGTCGCTTGCAGGGTTTCTCTTTTGCAAACTTTGATTTCCTTGGGCTTCAGGTTCCATCGTTCTGGAACTCGACAGAATCCTTGATCTAATTCTTCCTCCGGTATCTGGGCCTCTCCCTCTTCCTCTTCCTCACCTTCATCATCATCAGAAGACAAATGCTCTTCAGGTTCTTGAATTGGTTGGGAGGGAAGATTTTCTCCTTTTATCAGTTCTATTTCGAAAAATCCTTTGGATTTGTTTGTTGCAAAGTCCGTGGCTTTTACGAGCCATCGGTTATTTGATGCTTGCAACAGCTGGAAATAATTGAGACCCTTGCCATCAAGCGTCTCGCCGCTGATGTAGGCATATGTGTTAACTGTGGAGTAGACTGCGCTTCTTTCAGGATGAATAGGTTCGATTAAGTAGACCCAAGATTGTTCTGGTCCATTTTCTTGATATGATTTTATAAACGTAATGTTGTAGGTCATATTTAGAGAATTATCCACGGCATACTGCTGAGAGAATTTGGCTCCGTCATTGAAGGTGTACTCCGAGGCAAGAAAGTTTTTCATTACACCGAGTTGATCTCGAAAATGCATAGCGAAATGCTGATAAGGCCCTCCAAATGGGATAGGCTCGGAGATAAAGAACCCTGCGCTTAAAGGGGACGGTGACCGTTGAGTCACAATCGAAAGGCGGTGTGGACGGTAATGTCCCCAGACTAAATGATTCGTATTCCGAGTTCTACCACTGACCACACATGCCAAGGAAAGCAGCAGAGTCGCTACAATAGCCAAGTTGAAAAGCTTTGATTTCAGATGAATATTAGCCATTAAGTAGTAATTGCTGCAGAAATAGCTCAAAAAGTGTTTGTGAAAAACGCTAATGAAATCTTTTTTGTTTTTCAATTAAATTCCAAAACGAAAAATTCGAAATTAAATTTTTCAATTTTCGTAAAGATATTTTAAAGTAACTTATTCATTAATTTTCCTCGTTGCTTGACTCTTTCAGTTTGGCATTAAACTTTATAAAGAGATCCGAATTGATAACTGAGAGCGTTTCGACAGACACATTATAATTCTTACTGTTATATTTATTTTATTCATTGCAACTCAGAATGACCTTTGAGTTCTTAATTATTTTGGTGGCTAACCACCTTCGCTAGCCGACCAATAGATATATCTTCAGTTTACACACCTTTCATATTCCAGCCCAATAGGATTTTTAGCCTGAGAAGCCAATTTTCAAGAGCGGAGCGTGAGGGATCCACAATGACTAGAATGCAAATAATGGAGAAATTTAGGATTGAGATAGAATCATAAAGATTACATGGGATGTAGAACTCTGATTTTCTAATGACCAAGTACTCATCTTTTGATAACTCTCTTCTATTAAAGCCATCATTTGAAAACCAGGCGCTATGGCGAGACGATTTATTTATCTTTTTTCGATATTAACTGGAGAAGGAGGAAAGTTTGCTTACTCTAACAGTAATGGTCATATCCATAGGTAATACAAGCGGTCTCACTGAAAGTGATAAAGGACAAATGGGAGTAATTACCACCGATGGGACCTAATTATATTAGATCCTTGAAGTATTTCTATGCCTAGTTACCAATTGATGAACAATGGGTCCTCCAGCAGAGAGTTGATAGGCGGTTGAGCCATTCGGTGTAGCGATTATTACTCCATCTCCTTCGTAAGTCGTCAATTGTTTGTCCTCAACATACACATCGAGCTTGCTAATGAAAGGGGAAGGTCCTCGATCAATCAAAAATTCGTTAAGAGCAATGAATTCTTGTTTCTTATCGCCGTTTACTATCTAAATTCGATGGTAAGCCAAATCCCCAACAATTGTTACTCTACCTCACATGAGATGCGGAATTTCCTTTCGATAGGAATCTGAGATTTGTTTTTTATTCTATTCAGCAGCATTGGTATGGTTTCCTTGTAAGTTTTACTCGAAAAGTTGCACATATAACCAAGCGTTCCCTTCAACAACTGATAAGCAAAAGACCTCTTTCTGTGTTTACTCTATCGATTGTGAACATAGGTGGCAATGACCGGTTCTGGAAGTAGTTAACAGTCCAAAGGATCGTGCCGTCACCTCCGACAGTGATGAGAAGCTCAATATCCATCTCATGCTTCGCTGGATCGAATTCGACAAGGACATCCTCTTTGATGTTGTCTGTCAGAAAAGATTTCATCTCATTGAGTGTGGGTGCTTCAAGGAAGATGAGATGATTGTACTCTTGAAGCATGCTAGAGGAAATTATGAGAATTGGCCTCAATAGCCCAAGTTACGGCAGAATATCTTGGATGATGGCGCGTGATGCCTCATCATCGATCTTTTTGATCACAAGCACATTCAATTTCTCAACTTTATCATATGATATGACTTCATCTTTAAGATTGGCTTCTGGACAAAAGCTGCATGTCCTCCTAAATCCCAGTACAGATTAGAATAAGAATCGCGCGGGGTTTTTCACAAGAATGTCGGGTTATCCAAAGCTGCCTTGTTAACAGAAGGATTTGACGTCTGTTTTTTACTAGTGAAATATGTCATTGCTGATGGAATAATGGGATGATCAAGCTACAGCTTTTCGGCTGCCTCGTCCAAATCGATCTTTTTTTCTGCCATGATAGATTTTTAATCTGAAAGTTTTTTGATGTTGATAATTATCCAATTTATTCCAGAGGGAACAATTTGCTATCATTGTCCAATAGATTTGAATTTGGAAGGATTTTTTTAGTTGTTGCTCTGATTTATTAGGATGTTGCTGTTTCTTCAGCTAAGGTTCTCTCTAAGGTTTATAAGCTACCAGTAGACACAAAGAAACGATGAGTGCTAATTTTTGAATGAAATTGAGCCAGATTTCCATATGTATGGCGATTTTGTGTTTATTGCTGAAGAAAGTTTTTGAAGAAATCTTATGCACAAAGGGACAAGCTATACTACTGATAATTTAGTGTCAGCCTTTAAATAAGTTTGAAGAAGAGTACACGCTAATTTGTAGTCAAGGTTTTGAGAATGAAATGCTAGTTGTGAGCCGCACTCGTTTTTAAGGGAAGATAAAGGAGCTACTTTGCGAACTTCCCTGGAGAGATTTCGAGAGCCGAAAAACCTGATTTGCTCATCTTAATTTGAATTGATAAAGGCTCCAAAAGATTTAAACGTTAAATACTTAGTATAAAATCAAAATCAAAAAATTTGAATTTATAATTCAAGGGATTGCGAAAACAAAAGGATTGAACCCTTTGCCAATGCAGGTTAATCCAATACAAGAGATTTTTAAAACCTCCTGGATGATCCAAAGAGAAGGAATCCATCGCATCCATACTCAAGGGACTCTCAGCTGTTCGGACCTCGAGCAAAATTTCCGTTCTTTATACAAAGACTGCTTGGACAAACTCGATGAAACATATAATACCATTCGCATGAAAACGACGGAAGGAGCTGGGAACGAGTACCTCGAGTTAATCAAGCGAGTGAGAAGTGCATTATGTAATAAATTCAGTTTTCACATTCAATTTTGAAAAATTTCTTTGGTTTTGTTAGTTGACGAAGAAGTGACTTTCTCGCAGCAATTGCCTTCCAAGAAAATGAAATTGGAAGAAGACGAGCATACTAATAGTGCGAAAAATGATGGTTGTGATGATAATGATGATCTGACAATCCTCAATCAAATCAAACGGGTCTCAGTGTCTAATATGAGAATCACATTGGATTTCCCAACAAACCCTTCAAAATCCAAGTCTAAGTTCGCGGCTCTCTGGGAAGATACTAAAATTCCTGCTGAAGATAAGCAACCTCTGCCATCAGCAACAGAAGAGCAACAAAATGATCCAACACCGAAAAAGGTATTAAACTTCGAGGCTGTGCTGCCAGATTCAAAAGAGAAAGTCTTCTTGGCCAAGCAGGATGGTAATGATTTTTTTTTTTTGATTTGAAGCAAACATATTTATTTTTAATATTCCAGATCCAGCAAAACTACAAGTGCAACCGTCTGTAATTAGCAATGAGCAAGAGATCCCTAAAAATGAGACAAACTTGCCTGAACAGAATACTGCCAAGCAAAACGTAAACATCCATTTAAATCCCCCGAAATCAAAGCAGGAATCACCATCAAATTATGTAAAACACGACGTACGAAGATCATTGGTGCCGATTTTTGAAAATTTCGAAAAAGATGACAGAAAAGATATTTTGAGCCTCTCTGACTGGGGACCGAACGACCCGAGTCGCGATATCGATTTAGATAACATCGGTTCTACCCTCGACACACTTGGATTGACAAAATCGAAGCACGATCTTTCTCCAAATCTTTTCGCGATGAGCAACGAGCCCAAAAAATTCGGAGAAAATAGAATGTTACCCTCCTTTGGCTCCTTGTTTCAAAACAGCGGCAAACAAAACCAGCCTGAGCGGGACAACCAGCCAAATCGCGTCAATCTCAATGCAAACCTCGAAGAAAGCGCTTGCATAATGCCATTTACTTCGATACCTCAGCAGCAGAGTTCCCTCTTCGCTCCATTTTTCCAAAATATGAATTCTTCCGGCAATTTATTGTCTAATTTCGCGAACATTCCACAGCCCTTGCCTTCAATAAACCCTACTGTGCAGCTCTTCTCTCGCGCCTTCACCCTCAACGAGATTCCTAGCGAGGACGAACAGAACGAAGATCTTGATGAGAGCAAGGTTTCATTCAAATTCGATATGTCCGATGTGAAAAGCTGCAGATCTCTTTTCCAAGAGGACGAAATCGAACCTTGCGATCTCTTTGACGCTCTTAAAAACGAGCAGTACGATCTATCAGACTACTCCTCTAACGAATCCTCGAACGACAACTCGTATCATTTCACCCATAAGGAAGAGTCTCTTGTTCCACACCAGTTAAACTATCTCCCTCCTGAGATTCTACAGGAAGGTATGTCTCAGCAGCAGCCAGCAGCTTTTTTGAACACCACAACGTTCAATATCACCTACGAAAGCCAAGTCAATCGTGGAGGATACCCAATGAATATCAACGGCCCGACGCTCACCGGGCAGAACACCCAGACGTTAGATTATGACTATTTCCTTCAGAAGCAGAGCTCCTGGGAGGCGAGAGGCGAAGACTCGAAACAGAAGCTTGAAAAGGAAAACCTCCTTTCCCCAAAAAAGAAATCGAAAACTAAACGAGTTTATTGTAACCAGAAGAGAGTACCACTCTGGGCTTCGGACTTGGGCGAAGTGTATAAACTTTCGCAGATGCAGAAAGCGAGTTTCGATGAGAATAGGATCTTTGGGAAGTTCGAGGTGAACAATTTGAACCTCGATGAGATTTTCAATCTAGAGGAACCTAAATATGATCGTCCAAGGTAACTCCCAGTTATTTTATGTATTGTTGACTAAGTTATCTAATAATAGGGGGAGCTCTGCGTATTGGTTAACTGATAAGGCAACTCCGAGCATATCCGCTCAGAGATTCTCGAGCTCGGTAAAGAAATCCTTGATGAAATCGACAGCGAGAAATCTGAATTTCGCTTACATCCAATAATTTTGTCACTATTATGCAAATCGTTTCTAGCGAAATTGCCTTTGGAATTTTATTTTTTTCATTTTTGGTATTGAGTCAACAGTTTCCAAAGGAGTTCGTTAGTAGTTGAAATGTGTTTGAATATTGTGTAGTAAAGTGTAATATCTCTCTCTCTTGTCATTTGCATAGAGCTTCAATAAACCTATTATCCGAAGCTTTTTTATGAGATTTCATTGTGTATTCTTATTAACTTCCATACACCTCTATTTTAGTTATTTGCTAATCCTACTTAGTGATCTTGGATCCAATTCTAATGGAGTTAATAATTTACATAAAGGTTTCACAATAATATTGCTTCTAAAGCTTCGAACAGCTGGTTAACCTCTCAGAAATTTCTAACGGAACTGAGTTTCAGGCTTATAACAGAATTTATCATATTGGAATTTTGGAATCACCAATGAAAACAATGAAAGTTATGAATGAGTCAAATGAAATTATGCAGAAACAATCTCAAACTAGTTAGCCCTAATCACCTCCATCGTCGTCGTCTCCTCCGTCAGCATTTGCATCTTGTCCACCATCTTGATCGCCTCCATCTGGATTACCATCCGGGTTGTCATCGGGGTTACCATCAAGTTCAGCCTGAGCTTGCCTTGCCAATTCTTCCTCTTCTCTTCTTTTCTCTTCATCTGCCTGTCTTTTTTCCTCTTCTCTTTGCAATTTCTCTTCAATAGCATCGTTGACTTCTTGCTGAGTGACCTCCTCATCGTTTATTTTCAACAGATAAGGCAGCAGCATAATAGTCTCCTTCTTGATGTCTCCAACTGCATCACCAAAAGTATTTCCAGCGACGTTAAGAGACATCACCGACTCGATTTCCTTTATTAATAACAGGTCATTTATCTGTTCTATTTGGTTCTCTCCAAGGTTAAGATCATAAAGCCGGTCCAGTTTAGGCATCGGTGAGGTCAGCTTCGTGATCTTGTTCGCTCTGAGGTCGAGGATCTTCAGCTGAGGAAGATTGTCCAAATCAGAAAAATCTTCAATTTCATTCTCATCAGCGTAAAATTCCTTCAACGCAGGCATATCTCGAATACCCTCAAGTTTTTTTAGCTTGTTTTTTCGAATCTCTAGCAGTTCTAAGTTGGGATGTCCCTGGAAATTGGCGCAGGTCTCAATTACATTGGAATTTAGGTTGAGCTTTCTGAGCTTCGGGGCATTAATCGGGTCGAGCTCTTTAATCTGGTTCTCTGATACATCCAAAAATTGCAAAAATGTCAACGTGTGTGGTAGAGTAAATGGTTGGAGACTAGTAATTTGGTTCTTTGACAAGTTCAGCGTAAGCAAATGAGGCACATGGATTATGCTTCCAATGCTCGTCAGCTGATTGGAGGATAAGTTAATATAGCGTAGATGAGGGAAGTTCTGCAAGAGGTCATAGACATCCGTGAGCTCTTTCTCAGCAGCGTCGAGCTTTATGAAAGCAAAGCCGGTGTTATCTGCGGTCTTAGAAACGTTAGAAAGCCCTTGCTTTAAAATTCCGAGCACTTCCATCTTCTTGATATTGGGATCGGGTTTGGGGTTCCCATCTTCATCTAAATCCTCGTCTTTTTTGTCAAGATTATCCTGGTCTGGATTATCGGGGTTATCTACTTGATCAGGATTGAGAGCGTTGTCCCCGTCACCGTCTCCTTGACCAGCATCATCGCCTTGACCGTCGCCGGGTTGAATTTGGTCATCGCCTTGATCAGGATCGTTTATATTTTGCTCGTCGTCAGACATGGTCTCTCAAACGTTTCAAATTCAGGTATTAAACAAATTATATAGTTGTATTGAATAGCGATTTTAATTTCGTTTCTTCAATGCAAAATTTGCATTAAAGAAGCAGTCGCCCCAATACTCTCAAGTTATTTAATTAAAGAGACCAGAGAATAGCTCTCTTTCAAAGAACTAATGCTTTATGAGTAGATTTCTGGACTATAATGAGGGAGTGTACCGTTTTTTCGAAAGCCGAGAACGGATTTTTTCGAAAGTCAATCTGAATCGCAATATTTTATTCGATAACAGAATTAATAGGCTAACCCCTACATCAAAGATTTTCTTTTGCTTCGATCGCCATTAGACCCTACAAACAGCAGTAATGGGAAATGTCATCGTCAGAGTGCCGCACCAGTCGGCTTACGTTGTTGAATTTTTTGGAAGATACCAGCAGTCTCTGAGTCCGGGACTTCATTTCTTGGTCCCTTTTGCTCAAAGGATCATCCACAAGCACTCGCTAAAGGAGCAAACGTTTACGATTTCGGCGCAGAATGCCGTTACCAAAGACAACGTCCACCTGCAGATTGAAGGCGTCCTCTACCTCAAGATAGAAGATCCTTACAAGTGTTCTTATGGCGCCGTGGACCCTTTGAATTATTCTTATGTCCTTGCTCAGAGTATAATGAGAAGTGAAATAGGTAAGATCAGCTTGGATAAAACGTTCGAGGAGAGAGAGGCAATTAACTCCAATATATTAGAGTCTCTCAGTCAAGCGACTGAGGCTTGGGGGATCAAATGCTTGAGATACGAGATAAAAGACATAAAGCTCCCGGAAAGTCTGAAAAAGATCCTGAACCTTGAAGCGGAATCAGAGAGACAAAAAAGAGCAGAAATCTTGAAATCGGAAGGTAAAAAGACATCTGATATCAATATCGCTGAGGGACAGAAGAGGTCCAAGATCCTGACCGCTGAAGCAGCAGCACAGGAGTATCTCTTGAATGGTAAAGCAATTGCGAATAGAATCTCGCTGCTGAACAGGGTTATGGGCGAAGAGGCAGGCAAGAGAGCAACTGATTACAATCTAGCAGATCTTTATACTCAAGCGCTCGAGGGGCTTCAAGACGAAAAGAAGATGCTCGTGGTGAACGCGAATATGACAGACCCGTCCAAAATGTTCCAGAATTTGCTTGGGAAAAAGACCAAGGAACCTGACACTCCTCAGACACAAGATAATTCAGAGGATCAATCAAAACCTTAAGTTTCTTGTTTATTGTATAGCTCGACGTTTAGCTAATTTCCTGTGAAACTATTATGCTAAAAGGCTCGCTGTGTATTCAAACTAAACCCTAATAACTCAGAAAAATAGTCTTATGCTGCCGGCTAATTGCCACAATTTGGTAGATATCTCCTGATTTATCAGTGATTAACTGCCAGTACGATAAGACATCTTCCAGTCTCAGTTAAAGTAGAGCTTTTCTTATGCTTTAGAAATAGTGGAGAAAACAAATCAATCAATCACCCATACATATAAACCCATTACAAATCTGTTATTTCCAAAAATATGAACTGAATAAAAATGCTCCCAAAAACAGTTGAATGCAACTCAACCTCAAGAAATCATAGGATTTTTTCGAACGTACTCATAAACAGATTCTTTCTTAAAGGGAGTTTTCATAAAAATCGCTTTTTCTTAAGGAAAGTACAACAAACTTCGCATTGTTCGACATAATGAATTTTTCCAGTTTAAATCCGAGCGCTTTAAGATCTTCATTTTGACTGTGATTATTGGCGAGTGTATTTATACTCACCCGCTCGAGTTTAAACGTTTGGAACAGCATGTGTATCAGCTTTCCATATATGTACGCAGCTTTCTTTATTTTCCTCTGGATGCGTGCTACATACAGCTTAGACAGCTGTCCTACCTTCTTTCCGCCTCCTGGGAAGACTATCTCAGCGAATCCAAGTCCAGTTTTTGCATATTTGTTGCTTGTATAAATATAAAAAAACTCCGATGAGTAGGCCTGCCCGCTGTTGAATACCAATGAATTTACAAAGTTTTCGAGGGGCATGTCTGGAGGGATTATATTTTTCCTCTCGAAAAATTTACCAAGCATTAAATTTCGCGAACCTCCGAATTTCTCCGAAACTTTTGAGCGCATCGAATCCCCTGATATTATGCTATAGTTCATTACGCTCTCTGGCTGTCTTGTGGAGGATAGTTTGGAGCCCTGGGTTATTACTGATTTAGATGTCACAGACTGACGCTCGATGCTTGGGAGCTGGCCGAGGTCGCTTGGCGAGCGGCTTTGAATGGACAAATTGGACGTTCCTGCTTTCGGAAGCTCAAGAGCTTTCAAATATTCTGTGTATTGGCCGGGAAAATTGCCTTCTAAAACATAAATATCGTTTTCATTGGCAAGCATTTCAACACAGAGAGCGTAAAATTTGGAATTGTAGCCCTGCGCAAAGCTAATTTTGAAATTTTCGTCTTCGGCGTATGGATCATAATTCACTTGGTTCCGAAACTTTGATGCTTGCTCAAGAACTTGTTTTTCTACGTGTTTCCCATTAAAAAGAGCATGCTTTTTAGGTCTAGAGGCCATTATGCTGCCGTCTGTTTTCATGATAGACTTGTCTCCAATACCATTTACTAAGTCCACGGAGGCATTAGCTTTTAGGATCGATTTCACTGGCAATTGAGGAGAAAGAAAACCATTATGTCTTCCGACCGCTGCGGACGCTTTTTGATTATTTTTTATTTTAAGAATAGCGTCTGCGCTGTCTGGTTGCTGCAGCTGAAACTTTACATTGTGAGTCGGGTGTTGGATTAGTGGAGAAACTGGTTGCAATTTTCTCGGTTTTAGATGATTTTCGCTAGCAGAACGAGTCGAGTTATGTGCTTGGATCAGTATATTATCAGGACGCCCTCCATTTTGCAGGATATTGCTCCTGGGTGATGAAATTTCTTTTAAAGGTCTCATTTCTGTGAATAGCAGCGTCTCTGGTTTCAATTAAAGACAGCCCATCTTAGTTTAGTTAATTTTAATGCTATTTAATTAAAGTTTTTGTTCTTTGTCTCAACCTTTACAACGCCTACTCAGAAAATACTCTAGTTGGTTAATGAGACACGGCTCATCTAACTTCAAACCGCTTAATGCAGTATTATTTGATAAGTTTGTAACGATTTCAAAGAGTTGCAATCTAACCTAAATTCCAAGTGCTTTTTTAAAATATTTTGTTTTATTTTCTCTTAGAAAGCAGTATTAAACTCTGAAATTGCATGCAGATATATAAAGTTTATCAGAGGAAATAAAGAACCCAATTATATACAAAGGGTTTTCAAGCTCTACAACTGTAAACACTGAGACTCTGCGATAGATATAATAATCATTTTTTGCTTAATTATAATTGTATAATTCTGAGCTTGATTACAAATAACTCTTATTATTCGTTTAATATAAGGCTAATTCCTGATTTGCTTGAGAAGATGCGGAGTCAATCGCTTCAATCTTCATAATTTTAAGTAAATTTTGGTTATATGTCGCGAGGTTCCTGCGAATAAACCTTGCGTAGTTCCCGTAGTAATTTTAAGCGAATCGAGTAGCGCCATTGTTGCCTCCTTGAGTTTTTATCATTGATTTATAATTAGTATCAGTTGCCATAAAGCTTGGAGACCCCAACTGACTTCCAAAATTGAAACTTGGCTGTGCTTTTTGTGCTGAGCCCTGTGAGACGGCGGCATTTGAGTAGCCTGGGCTGTATTGTTGCAGGAGCTCAACAGGATAGCCTTGAGTAGATGTTCGCTTATTAGTTTGATTATAGTCAATATTGTTATAGTTATTATACATCCCTTGCCTCGAATAATAATCTGGGGCTGCGCTTATACCTGACTGAAAGCTGTTGCTCGTTGGATTTGCTCTTCTTGAAGCGTCTTGGCTATTGTTTGGATAATAGCCGAGGCTTTCGAAAGAATTCGCATTATATCCCCGAGTTACGTTAGCTTTTTCATTCGCTTCACGCTGTTTAATCAAATACATTAATTGATTAACATTCAAGCTAGACGCTCGAGCGTATTCAATAAATTTAGGGTTTTTCATCAGTTCTTGCAGCTCGTTGGAGGAAAGATTCATTAAATTAACTCCTTGTTTCACGCTGGTGTTTTGGACTGGCTTTTGCTGGGTGTTCGGAGCATTAAATGACTCCTTATACTTTATCAGCTCCGAGAGCGGTTTGAAGTTATTATTCGCTCCATATGTAATCATCAAGTCCAAAGGAAGATACTTTGCATTGTGCCACTCATCCATTTCTCTGGCAGAGAAAGGTCCTCTAACAATGCTCTGCATATCCTTGTAATACCAGTTTTTCCTTTCGTACTCGCTACCATTTGCAAAGAACCTAAACAGAAAATCTTTAGTCGGAGGAATCTGCTTCGACAAGCCTATTGTGCTAGGATCCGGGCTTGTGACTAACTGCTTGAAGCCAGGGAAATTCGGCAGAGGTACGTACTGAACGGCTTTTTCCCCTCCAACTTGAACTGGACTCACTTTTCCAGGAACAGCTTTGTTGCTTAGGCATGAAGTAAGATTCAATGGCGTCGGCCTGGCTTGCCTCTGTTGTGGCTGGCTTGAGAGCATTGACTGCTGTTGTTGCTGCGGCTGCCTTGGGAGCGGTTGATTCGTGAGCTCAGTGTTCTTGGTCAAAGGCCAGTTTAGCTCGTTGACTGGTGTTAGATTCTGCGATACGTCCGTAGAACCCTCATCCAAGGAGTCCTCAAACGAATAAAGTGGGAAAATTTGCTTATATTTCAGTCCAGAGGGTTTCCTGGTTTCTTCCTTGCTTTTTGAAGTATCTAAGAAAGGATCGAAGTTCCCCTCCAACTTTATTCCAAAATTGCTTATGGCTTTATTATCAGTTGATTGAACAAACAAATTTTCCATGTTTCCGACATTCTTTTTGATATCGTCTGCACCGAACGCCTCCCAAATTGGCTTGGCATCGGTCTCTTCATCTTCTATAGAGAAATGGTTATTCTCAAAGAGATAGCCAAGATAAAATTACCCGTACTTCCTTTCATTAGCACTTCATCCTCATCGTCTTCATGTGTGGCAGGCTTCAGTTTCAGTTTCTGTTCGAACTCTACATCAATATTTGAAAATTCCCCTTTGTCTTCATCGACCACGTTCGTCTCGGCAGCCGACTCCTTTGGAGTGTCCTTTGATTTGGTCGCCTGGTTCGTATCAGAGCCCGCATTTTTTACACCTCGCAACTCAGCATCGATTTTCTTCATGTCTACATCATGCTTTAAAATCAAATTCAAGAGTTTGGTTTTACCTATCTCATCAAAGATTTCTGTACCATCTCCAACATCCCACAAAGCAGCTGTTTTCATATCCTTGCTAGCTTTTTGAAAGATTCGCTGGTCACTGTCTTTATTTTTTGAAGGGGTTGAGCTTTGCGTGGAGTTGATACACTCGTCATTGCTGAGATCAGATTTCTTGAATCCAATGTTCAGGGGAGTTAGCTTCTCTTTCACAAAGATCTGAGGGTTCTCATTGATCAGTTCCATAAATTCCTTCTTAGGTTGTGAGCTTCCCACGTGGCTCTCCAAAACTTCTTTCTTCGAAAATTTTTTATAGTGTTGCCTTCTTTTTCTAGAAGGGTAGTCATTTTTGTTTCGGTTGGCATTTTTGCTCAACCCATTCTCTTTCCAATAATAATCTTCACAGTATTTGGTCTGTTGGCGACCGGAACTCTCTTCGGTGCGTTGAGACCTGCTTTCAGTGACTTGTTCGGTAGTTCGGAGGTCCTTGTCAGTCTGCTTGATTTCGTAAACTTTAACACTCCTTGTGCCCCGCTGACCTTTGTTTTTTGGGTTCTCGGTGTATTCTTCGGACATTTGAGCTTGAAACCTTTGATTTTTTCCCTCCTTTTTTTGTTGTTCTAATCTTTTTTCTGAAAGATCAATTATGGAATTATTAATTGATGGGCAAATCAGTATTTATACTTGTTGGTTAGTTTATTACATATATCGTGATTTCTTCGAGAAGGCAATACTTCTTTTAATTCACAACTCTTAACAGAGTTCCCACGTGCGCCCTAGACGCTTGAGTGCTAAGAAACAAATCAGTAGACATTCAATTGATGGCAATGCAGGTTAGGAAGAGTAGTTAGTTCTGTAAACGGCTGGAAATTCGATCAGACCAGGCACTCCTTAAAATTTTTAAGTTTAGTGTTAATTCCGAAAAGCGAGTTAAACAAACTACTGACAGGCAAGGAATTTCCTAGCACGGAAGGTTCATAACGAACATTTGTCATCAGATGCCCAAACATCTGGTTAGTAAAAAAGAAAAAGAACAACCTCATGCCAAAAAGAAAAAAAAAAAATTGATCGCCTGATGATTGGTTCGAAAAAGTTTGTGCATATATATGAGACACGATATTCAGCATGGCTTCTTGAAAATAAGCAACATAGGAATTTAATATTTTATAGCAATAAGGCCTAAAGTTCTCGTTCTATAACCCGGCCGAGAAACCCAAAGACTTCATTTGTTTTATTGTTTCAATTAAAAAGAAAACTCAAACAAATTCGTATTCTGATCTCAAGTTGTAAGCACCACTGATACAAAAAACTTATGCGGTGAAGAAAATACTAGCTATAATGGACACACATTCGGGCCGTGCAGTCTTTTTAATTTCTGTTTCTATGTGCCATGGAACGAAAAGCAGAGAAAAGCTTTAGTTTCAAGGCGTTCTAATTCTACCGAATTTTTTTTTTTCCTCTCTCTCTAATTTAGTTTTTAGAAGTGCTTCTAAAAAAGAGATATTAAAACATACTGGTTAGGTGCTTAGTTTCATGTAATGACATTCTTTCTCATGAGATAAAGTCCCGTCTGCTAAATCTAGAACCACGAGGAATACGTATCAGTTCTACGCGTCTTTACAGCAAGTTGCGGACGAACTTATCCAATCAATAAACTAATTTTTTTTTCTTCCCCTCTGGTGCTCAAAACATGCGCTTGTCCTTTAGGTAGATTTGGCTGTGAGAGCCTTATTGTTTGCCTCATTTAGTTCTTGCATGGCCTTTGTAACCGCAGGGTCTTTTAAGATGCCTATCGATGAAGTATCACATTGATAAAAAAATCGATAAATTATGGGTATTACTAATATTTTTCTTTAAGCAAGCTGTGATGTCCTCTTCTTCGGCTCCGAATTTCTCAAAGACATGATCTTTGAGTTTAAACTCGAGCAATCCTTTGACAAATTCAGCCGATACCTTCAGAATGATTAGCTTCAAAGAATGACACTAGTCTCATCTTACAGCAGCTCTGAGTTGTTCCACGAGGGTTGGATTTTCATTTAAGAAAGCTAATTGCGCCTCAACTATTTGCAAGAATTGCTCCTTTGTGAGCGTTTTAGTGCTCTGAACTGAGTCTCTATAAATAATATGAGAAAAGGCGTGTTCCTCTTTTGGATCAGGAAAATGGCTTACAAAATTTGAGCTGGAACCTTCGTATGAACTAACATGAACTCTCCATTTTCTGTTTCCACCAAATGGTTAAGAACTTCATCGAAGATATTCTCGTCAATAGAGAACTTTGCTATGACGTCTGCTTGCGCTTTGATCAAGATCGCTCCGAGTTCTTCGTTATAGCTTTCCCAGGCTGCCACATATTCTGCGATGGTAGTAGCAGCTCTTCTTTCTGTTCAAAATAAGGATGCTGTGATGAACTAATTGTTTACTTTTTCTGAATTCAATGATAAGCTTAGCGAAGTTGTCCTTTGCGGAAGCTACAATAATCTCATAGACTTGGCAGATAGTTTTGACGGTGTATTTTCCATCTGGAGTTTTCTCAATTTGGATCTCCTTATCGTTCTCGGGTGCTGGTAAGTCTTGCTGCGTCTTCTCTGATTTCTGTTGAAAATGAGGTGACATCATGAATCATTTTTCGAGAAAGTTACCTCTGGTTCCTCATCTCCGCTCTTTACAATATAGGCGATTCTTGAATAAATTCGTAACTGCAAAGAACAGGAAACTAGCTTACCCAGCACCGACCACTGCGGCAATACCACCAATAATGGCTGCTTTCTTCCAGTTTTTCTTCAACCAGTCCATATCCTGATATCCTGATTTGTTCTATTCAAGTTAATTTTTATATATGCGGATCCTGACTAAATAAGCGATATAAGTGACTCTGGAAACGCGAGTGGCCTCCGAATTAGCAAATGGAACTGGAAGTAAAAAATTAGCGATACTGAAGCTTTGCCCGCCTCTCATTTGTGAGTTGCCTCAAATACTCTAGACATATTTCTTTCGTTTGATCTTTCAAGAGAAAAAGTTTGTATAAATTTTTGGTGTAATTGATAATTGAGCAAAATAACCGAATTGAGTCTAAATTTATTTGCAAACAAATCAAGTGCTGAAAATATCGAGCAGTTTTACATCATGAAAAATAAATCGCTCGTCCAGGCGTGGACTAGGATGGAAGGCTTGCTGCAAGAGACGAGAGAATATGACAACAATAACACAGAACATCACCTCAAATACGCAAAACTTGTCCCAAAGCTCCCTAATCTTAAAGCAACTCCTATCCCGAGACCAAAGTCAGCTGCCATTCGACACACTCGCACCAAAAGCGCAAAAGACCCAAATTACAGTAGGATTTTAGGCGATAGTGTGATAAAAGAACCATCTCGAACCGCATCTATGGTCGTTGCAAATCCATTAGACGTAACGACATCTAACCCAAACCGAGATTTCACTCAGCGAAGGCATTCAACCTCGCATCCAGACAATACACAGCGGCCATTGTCTTCCCGAAGGCCTTTACCCAGTGCGAAGTTTAGCATGAATACCACAGATACTTCGATGGCTATGACTGCATCTTTCCTGCGAATGCAACGTGGAAGGCCAGCTTCCTCAGCTTCAAGAGCCATTGAGCTTTTCGTAGAACGATATAATCCTACTGACGCTGACGAGGTGATTCATACCGTTCGTTTAGGCGATTTAACGCGGATCTACGAGGCGAAATGTAGGGATAATAAGAACGAATATAATAGGGACCAGTTAACGCACTTCTTTGAGAAATTCCGAAGAAATTCAGTGCATCGGGTTTTCAAAATGGATGATTTGTTTCTGGGACCAGAGAGCGGAGCGATCGTTGCCGAGATATTGCTGAGAAATCAACATTTTACCAAGGTTCACATCGGAAAAAACTTCATTTCGGATTCAGGAGCAGTGCTATTCGCCGAAATCCTCAGATTTAACAATACTATAATCGAACTAGACATCTCGAGCAATAATATTACGCATGTGGGAGCAGAAGCGATCTTCGATGCCTTAGTCAAGAATCAATCTCTTATCTCATTGAAAATTCACAGCCAGGAAGGACTGAACCGAAATCGTCTTGATAGCCGCGGCGCAAAGCCCCTAGCAGAAGTGCTAAGAGAGAATCAAACGCTGCAATTCCTGAATATCAGCGGTGTAGGACTAAACGCTGAAGGGGTAGGATACATTTGTGACGGATTAGAAGAAAATGAAAGTCTTTCTGCCCTTAATCTTTCGAAAAATGACGTGGGGCCCTCACTTTCAGACTCCTTGTTAGGATGTCTTGGGAGTTGCAAACTGATGGAATTGGATATCGCTGGCAATAGACTTGGAAATAAGGGTTTGATGACGTTAGCAAACGTGTTTTGGGCGTCAGAAAAGCGCATTTGTAAATTAAAGAAACTAAACATCGCTGATAATAACTTCGAATGGCCTGGCTTGTCCCGCCTCTTTGACAGTCTGAACAAAAACTTGTACCTTGAGACGTTGATCCTCGACAACAATTGCCTTTCCGGCAAAGCCGTGATGTGTATGGTTAATTTTCTCTGGGAGAACGAATCGATTAGGTATCTTTCAATGAATAACTGCAGACTGGAAACTGACGCATGCGATGCGCTTTCAAATGGCCTGGACCGCAACAAAACGGTCGAGACCTTACATCTCGCGAATAATTACATCAAAAATCAAGGGGCCCAATCTCTGGCCGTGGCTTTCTCGTCTCCGTCCTCGGTTATTAAAGATTTCGATTTTCAATCCTGCGGCATCAGAGATGAAGGGGGAATCGCTCTAGCTGACGCAATGAAGGTCAATACTCACATCGAAAGAGTTAACCTCAGAGACAACAGCCTATACGATGACGCTGCCCTAGCGATCGCAGAGGCAGCGGGTGTAAACAAAAACCTGAAGAAACTGCTGCTCGAAAGAAACCCGATAAGCCGGAAATACATGCTCGAGATAGAAAGGATCGTGAGGACTAATGTCAACAAACTGATAAAAGGCAGAGCAGGGAAGTTCGAAAACACCATTAACGAGCTAAGAGAGTATGAATTGCAGAAGTTTGTAGTTCAAGAGGAGCAAAAGACGCTTCAAATGAAAGAAAAAGAAGCGAAGGAGGCTGCAGAAGCGCAGCAAGAGGAGTTTTTCGCTGAGAGAGAAAGAGAGAGGAAAATATACTCGGATCTGGAGGATCAGCTAGGTGAGTTAATCGAAACGCTGAGGAAATTAGATAACGAGAGGAGAGAGATTGAAAATTTTGAAGATAACATGCAAGGGGATTTCCAAACGCTTAAAGAGTTGAATGGCAGAGAAACTTCAGAGCTTTATCGGGAAATCTCATCCCTAGAAAATGAAACGAGACGTTTGAGAGACTCGATAAAGACGGGCAAAGCAATATTAGTAGCCCAAAAAGAGCGGCTGACTCAAGAAATACAGGTAGAGATGCAAAAAGTGAAGGTAATGGAGGCGTCACTTGCTTCTACAGAAAAAGAGATTGTGAAAATGACACAAGAGCTTGAGCAAAGAAAAATTGCAGAGGAAGAAGCCGCGAAGAGAGAAGAAACCAAGGGATCTGACTCTCCGAGAAAAAGCACCAGAAAATCGGTCTCTGTGCGCCGATCCACGGTGAAGTCGGGACCTGATGATATGGATATAATTGAAGCGAAACGAGGCTCTAAAAGAAGTAGTGTCATCCGGAGTAAATCGCCGCAAAAGCCGAATCCGAAGATAGGTCCGTGATTGATTTGCTGGGTTTCATGAAATTGAATTAAAAAGCGAAACTCCCTTAAATTTTTTGGTAAATTAATCAACGGCATTGAGTCATATGATAGAGTTTATTGCTCTAACAATGTGTAAGGGGTGTCCGTATCTGTTTTTAAGATGCTCTGTTTCTATTGTTAACACTTTCGCTCATACTTCTGCTCATACACTGTTTGTTTTTTCTTAATTTTTGAAAGAGTTAAAGAGGAATCATTTTAATTTGTGGTATCCACCCTTGACGAATTTTGACTCTAACGAAATGGAAAAAGTATGCAACGTTTCTAATTCTCTTAACGCTAACTTTAGCAATGAGTTCCCATTATATTTTAGCCTAATGTATCATACTTCGCAAGCAGAGGCCAGTACATAAGCAAATGCTAAACTTTTTAGAAGGTTCCTAAGATAATTCTTCTTTATCTGTCGATTTTCCAATCGAAATTCTCATTAGCTTGAGTTTGTGACGAAAACTCCGCAGAAGTTAGCACCATACATTAAAAATGCAAACAACAGAGACTCTCGAGGGAAAAAAGTTCCCTCTTGAGGGTTACTAATGAAATTTAACGTGGGGTTATGTAGGTATATCGTGAGTTTTTCGAAAGACTCGAAATAGATTTAGAGTTTATCAATTAAATTTATTCAAGGTTAAGAATTAAATAGTCAAATCAAAGCTTTCCGGTATACCTTCACAGCAAGATCGAAGCAAATGTCAAGAACCAGATTCGCAGAGAACGTTTGTCCTGATAGAATCTTCGACGATTTTGGAGGCGGTTTCGGTATGGGCTGCGTCGGAGGCTGCGTTTTTTACTTCGTTAAAGGTAACCAAGCAATTCGTAAACAAGGGACCTCACCTCCTCAATCTCACTAGGCTTCTTGAACGCTCCAAAGAAAGAAAGGTTTTTCGGCGGTATTAAACATCTGAAGAGAAGAGCTCCAGTCCTTGGAGGTAAAGCTCGCTTAGACACCTTTGCTTAATGACTATAAAGGCAATTTCGCTCTTTGGGCTGGAATTTTTTCGTCTACGGAGTGTCTTTTGACACATTTCCGTAATAAGGAAGATTTTATTAATCCTATTGTGGCAGGCTTCATTACCGGAGGCATTTTGGCCTTTAGATGTAGATACTCGCTCCAATATCCTCATTGATCTAATTTTTCCTAGCTGGACCAAGAGTCGCGTTCCGTAACGCACTTTTCGGAGGACTTATTCTCGCGATGATTGGATTAACGGAACAAGTGTTTGTCAGATATCAGATGAAGAAGGAGCATGAAATGCAACAGATCATGCACGAACAAGAAATGAAACGCCAAATCGATCAACTTAGAGAAATGCGACCAGGTAAGCTACTTCATCCTCTGAGAAGAGTGAAGTAAACACATAATTTCGTAGATTTGTTCGCTGCTATGGAAAGCAAGAAAAAACGTGAACAGACCGAGCAATACGGCAAAGTTGTTAATTACTAAACGGCCAAAGAGAATATATAGATATATAATAGAGGGTTGGCTATTTGATTTTTCTCTGTCAGTTTGTTTACAGTCAATCTTTCATGTACTTTTTTCTGAGGAAATGTGGTTGAAACAACAGAGAAACCCGTGATGTTGATTTGTGATGAATTGAAAAAATACCCTTTGAAATTTGCAATGGAATTTCCAGTGTTCTCATTCGAATTTTGATGAGCCATTTCAACGAATAGGTCGATCATCTGTTGTGTGAATTATCGACCACAGCAGGCTTGCTCAGTAAGGAGAATTTTGATTAGGGCTTGGAACGGCTCTACTGTGTTTAAATAAAAATTATCAATAACTCTTATGCGGAAATAATCGAAATATCAAACAATAAAACCAACGAAAAATGAACAGCAAAATCAAATATGGTCTCCAAGTTCAAAAGAGAGCGCGTAATTTGTTATGATAAGATCTTGTTTTCTAAGTTTCTTCCTAGCACCCAAACAAAAGATTAATGTTCGTGAAGAGCAGGTGAAAAAAATTGAAATTACGCAGCAAATTCGATATAATGACTCAGATTCTTCTAAAAAACATGAAAGTAGCGACAGTGGATCAAGCAACGAAGATCATGTTGAGCACAATGACAGCGAAGTTCGTTATGACGATAATAAGGAAGAGGCCCATGAGGAAGAAAGAGCAGACAATTCTGATGAAGACGCGCATCAAAACGAAGACGAAGAAGAAGGAGGAGACGAAGATGAAGAGGGAGAAGAAGATGAAAATGAAGAAGCTCAACAATATAGTGACCAAGAGCAAGAGCATCTGAGCAATAATGAAGATGAAGGAGAAGAAGATGATCAGGAGGCGGAGGAAGAGCTCGATGATCATGATCAACAGCAAGATTGTGATGATGATGAGGAAGAGGAAGAGGAGGATAACCGTCCCAGAGAAGACGATGACGAAGAGGGCGTTCATCCTCCAGAAGGAGATGAAGAAGAAAGATCCGGAGCGTCTGAGGGAGATTATAGAAACGGAGAGGAGGAAGACGATGATCTAGATGATTTAAATGCAAAAAACGAAGCTTTTTTAAGAGAACTTGAGAATAGGAAGACTGAAGGTAAAGGACAAATAAATTTGGGAGCAAAAAGGCATAAGAAATCTGAATCTGGAGGTTCGTTGGACTCTTTTCAGCAACTGGAGCAGATTGTTATGAATGAGGATGATAATCTATTTGAATCGAAGAGTCAAAGCGTAGAGAATATTCCCGAAACAAGCAAGCATGTAAAGCAATCAAAAAAAGAAACTGAAGTGCAGGCTCCATCAGGAAAAGCGAAAAAGAAAGGGGAAAAGGATACTCTGGAAATCGCCAAACCCAAAAAATCTGTAGAAAATCGAGTAGCACAGGAAGAAACCCCAAAGAAATCTGCTGAGAAGGAAATTAAGGGAGGCAAAGAAGTGGTTGCCGAGCAAAGGCCCCAGAAAGCAAAGGAAAATGCTGATAAAAAGAAGCAAAAACCCGAAGATGTTCCCATAAAACAAGAAAGAAAACGAGAGAAAGAAGCCGAGAAAATTGAGGACCCTGAAATTAACAACGAAAAGCAAAGCTCTCTTGGACAAGAAAACAATAAAGCCAGCAAACGCTCGCAAAATAGCACCAAAAATAGAAATTCTGTGGAAGTTGAAGATACTAAGCACGCTCAGAAGACTGATAGGACTGAAGATTCTAAGCATGCCCTGCAGAATGATAAGATATACGTTCTCACAGCACAGAGCAAAAAGAAAAAATCAACTCAAGAATTAACTGATGAAATTGAGAAAGAAGAACTCACCAGCCGCTCTAAAATCAAGGAAACTGAGCCAAAATCAGTCCCTAAGGAGAAGACACAGCAAAGAGTGAGTGATGACCGCCAATCTCGTTCCAGAAAAATGCAAGACCCCGAAGATGACAGCGAAGGAGTCGTTGAAGGCAATATAAACCCAAAAGGAACGAAGAACCAATACCAAGTGATCGATGCACGAGGTTTCGTCGAAGAGCCTCAACCAAGGCTTACGAATCGAAAGCCCAAACCTGTCGTTCAAGAGAAAAAAGAAATCGTGCCTCATCTGGCTTATAAGGAAAAACTTGCTGAATCTCAAAAAAAGCGAGAGACGTCGCAAAGTCCTGAAGGGTTCGAAGAGGGCTTGGAACTAAAGCATTTCAAAAAATCGAAGCTGTTTCAAAAATTTGTACAAGATTCTGGTAAAAAACCAGACCTACGTAGCAATAATAATAAATCCAAGCAAAATAAAGCTCCTAATAAAAAGGAGCAAGCTCGTGCTTTTACAGACGAGAATAATGTTGGAGAGAAATCAGGCACGAAAAATTTCCAAGCAAGCATTAAATCACGAGGCAAGTTCTCGTCTCCGCAAGGGAAGTTCAATGAGTTTGTTGATGAAGAACTGGAGGATGATGATATAAACACCCGCGCTGACGCATTTGCTGAAAGTAAATACTCGAATACTCTTCCAACCCGGCTGAGAGATGAGCCATCGACCTTAGACCCGAATAGTCAGTCAATGAATTTAAATAAAAACTCCTCCAGTCAATATGTCCCTCTTTATCCTCAGCAGCAACCAAATCAGTTTATGAATTATCTCGGACCCATGCAAGTGCCATATTTCGGAATGGGAATTCCTCCTGTAATGGATGGAAATCTCCTTCAACAAAGAAATGCTGCTTATGACCCGAGGTTGTCGCCAGAAGCCAACGAAATCTTCTTTTTGAAGGGAAAGCTGAGAGAGATTACGAAATCACTGGAACGTGAGGAGGAAGCTAATCATGTAAAATTTTTTTTGAATCACTTTTTGTTGAATGAAGCATTCCTTTTACCAAAGGTGCTGGAAAAGCGGTGCAATGATTATACCAATCAACTCGAGAAAGTCATGTATGAAATTGAAGGTAAATGGTTATGGAGAGAACATGAATTCTTATCACCGATTCTCACCTCTAGAACTGAAGCATCAGTATTATGAAGAGAAGAAAGCTCATAGAGAAGAGCTGAATGAAATGGAGATACAGTTGAAAACTCTTCGCGATCAAGTATACCCATCTGATCAATCATCTCACCGGCTCTAACAATTTTTTCCTTCTGTAGCTGCATACCGAGAGTCAGACAGAAGCAGCGTTGCAAAGAACGCTCGATGAACTGAATAAAAAAATTGCTGCAGAAACTCAGAATAAGCAACGGCTTCTCGAAGAGAAAGAAAAGTTTGAAAAGAAACTCGAGCAGTACAACCAAAAGGATCGGTATTTTCCTATCTATCCTGGAAAACAACTCTGACCATGCGTGACAGGGATCATGAAGAGTCTTCTGAAAAGGTATTAGAAGAGCTAATGAAGCTGCGAATCCAAGCGGAAAACGATAAACAAGAGCTGATCTCTTTAAAGTTGAAAATCATCTCAGCAAATTGAATTCTAATTCATAATATAGGAGAACGCATGATCTTATGCTGCAGAAGATGAAGGAGCTCGAAAATGAAAACGAGCGGTTGAAGACTGTAGGTACTGGAAGCTCGAAAAGCACGGGAAGTTCCAGAAGGCTTATGGATAAAGCCCAGGATCGTTTTATTACGATAGAAAACGAGGGACTTCAAAATCAAATTTCTGGAATGAATTCACAGTACGAGACTATTGTTGCTGAAAACCACAAGCTGAAGGAAGAACTCCTCGCTATGAAGAGAGAGATATTAGAGCTCAAGCAAGAGGAAATGAATTCTAAACTTAATATTGAGAAATATTCTCGCAATATCAACCAATTGAATTCCATGCTGCAGAAATCTGAGAAAAGCTTTGGAGTAATTTTGTGCTGTAATTTTTTTGAATTAACATGGGTTTAGGAGCAATCTAAGGTCATCCAAGACCTCAACAAGGAGATAATGAAGCTCCGAGAGCGCTCTGACAGGAGGACTAAAACCTCTCAGAGTCCTCCTAGAAGAGCTTTCAGAAATATCACTATAGAAGATGATAAGAAACCTCGATTCATGTCTCCTGACCTAGAGGACATCCCTGACGAAGGGACAATAAGTCGTGAGTCCTATCCTTCCCGCAATAGAAAAGAAGAGATTCTCCCAAGACACCAAGTGCGTTCAAGCAACGCCAATGATTTTAACAGACAACGCAGCCAATCAAAGAGCGACCATTCGGATGAACGGTCTTCTGAGAGGGCAGAGGGAGTTAATCAGCTGCCTGCACGGTTTACTCGAGGAAGCAATAGTTACAATGTGGACTCAAAGAAACTTTCTTCTGTCCGATTCGAAGGTGAAGGCCAAGGAGAGCCAGAGGTGGTAGATTACAGAGCTATTGTAAGAGAACGCAGGGCAAGGAGTAGACAACAACAATCACCAAGCAAGTCCCGACCAGACGTAATATAATTTCTCTGCATCTTCTTATCTCGCTGTAAAGGCATCCGAAGATATGGACCATGATGAACGCAGCAGACCTCTTGTGCCCTATGATTCACGCGAGAGACCCAATCGTGCAGACAGAGCAAAAAGAGATTCAAATGAAAGTAAAGCCGATCAAAGCAATGATGACTCGGTAAGACAAGGGAGATTTAGATCAGATGTAAATAGGTCTGATCCAAAACTCCTCGCTTGGGAAGCTGATGTGAAACCTGTTACTTACACCAGCCCTGGAAGAAAGATGTTCCAAGGCCGAAATACAAGTAGCGATTTGTTTGAGATTCGTCTTCACCAATGACTTTGGTATTAGGTAATCTCGCATTTGGAGATGGAGCCAACGCGGATGTCACTTCCCCTCCGAATATCCGAGCGAATACCTCAAATTTACATCGGAATCTGTCACCTGACCTTGAATCTCGCAACGCTGTAAACGTGTCTTCGACAGATATTAATATCGAGCTGAAGCCTTTAGAAAACAAGCTCATGAATCTGCAGATGCAGCGTGACAAGGTAACTTCTTTCCGATCTTTTCCTCTAACATTTTTCGTTTCGTCAAAGTTGAATGATGATATTAAGCAGTTAGAGAGGAGTAAAATCAAATCCTCAGCGAACATGGCCAGACAGAAGGAAATCGAGGGTGAACTGAGGACTCTTCAGAGCGAAATCAGCTCGATCAAGTATAAAATAAGAGAAATTAATATTCATTATTGGCAGAAAGACTATTAAGGCTTTTTACTTTTTTTCCATTTGTTTTCCTTTCAAACTCTTAATCTACTATATTTGAGTGATCTCATCGCAATGATTTTTTCGCTTGAAGAGTTTAGAATGGAAAACGCTATTAACTATTCGCATTTCCATGAGATTCTTTTTAGGATTTGACATAGCATTTTGTTAGTATGAAAGGAAAGTTCAAAAATTCGATATGATTTTATTTATTTTTTTTCGGTTGAATATTCAAAAAAATTCCTCGGACATTTTTAAGGTCCAAGGAAAGAGCCGAGATAATTTCCGTGCATTTGATCGGAAGTTTTGAGAAGCGATGTAGTCCAATGATGAAGTTTCAATGATGGAGTATCCAAGCTGGTCTCAGACTAGCTTCTAACGAAATCTAGATTCCCTTGCTCGTATTGCTTCCCACGAAACAAGCAAATTATGCAGCTGCCCGAATTAATTCTGGAAAATTCAGTGAATAATATGATGCTTTGCAGCTGATAAATCAGATCAGTACATGCTTAAATTATTTCAAAGGGCTTCTTGCTAATGAAAAAATCATTGTCATGGCAGGAGGCCTTGCTACATCAGCATTATTGAGATTAACCACGAAAAATCCTATCTTTCATCTTCCTTTATTTACTAACCTAAAAGCTCCCCTTAAATTAGGTTTAATCAAATTATTTTAGATGTGTTCCTGTTTTTGGAATTTTTCTAATAATTTCTTAAAAGTTCTTTGTCTTTCGCATGGAATTAATTTTTACTTTGATCGAAAAATGTCTAATAAATTTTATAACCTTCAGCCTGGGATATCACAGAAAATTCCATCACTTCCTCATCTCACGTGATTCCTTTTACCTCCACTTCAATAAACTGACATCCAAATCTTCATACTCTCTTCCTGATCACCTCAACGGTAATTGTGAATGACGATAATGAGTAAAACTTGATAATCAGGAGCATTTTTCTGTCGAATGCTCAGTAGCATATGAATTTAAGGGCTTCTGACAGTTTTTTAGTGATTTGCTTTGGAACTTTTGACAGGTATTTCTCTGTTACAACGCAGAATTTTGTATATATTTAATCCGGAGTTTCCGAGGCCAATTTAAAAAAATGCATCCTTTTGAGAATTCGTTTTTTTAGAAAGCTGTCCTGAATTTGGAAATTTGTTCTTTTTTATCGGAATTCGAGGTCAGGAATAAATATTACATTTCTTAATCGCTCCTCGCATCAGTACTTACCAAATTTTTTCAGAAATTTAATTATCGAAATTTGATTTTGAAAGAACCTTCCCCTTGTTCTGCTCCAAAATCCCAGAAATGAGCATTTACATCGGTGCTTTAAAGACGATCGCCTGGCCTCTTACTCTGCCTTCGAGAACAACAAGCGATGATTTATCCACACATAAGCCTGAAAGTAGGAGCACGACCCTGACCGAAAGTTCTGAGACATCGACTCTTATAAAGAAAGTTTATGGTAACGTTTCGCATAAAGCTTTAATAATTCTCCTGTGTAGAAATTATCCGGGGGATAAGAGACCCAGAGCATCCTTATACGCTTGAGCAACTTGACATGATCAGCTGTGATAGCATATCAATTAAAGGCAGCATAATCAGCAACGCCCCAGGACTAATTCACACATTTTATTAGAAAGTGCGCCAGGAAAATACGAACTCACTGTGCAATGGAAACCAATCCATGAAAAATGTCACCAAGCGGTTTTTACAGGCCTAGCGATTTATTTCAAGTTGGAGAGGGAGCTGCCCACATTAGGAAATTTTAAATTCAGAATTGTGATTCCTCAAGGCGCTCATAAGAGCTCTGCTGAGAGTAACTTATTCTGAGCTTCCGAGCTAATCTAATGGCAATTTTTAGTCAATAAACAAGTAAATGACAAAGAAAGAGCTTCTGCGGCGAAGGAGAATAAAAAGTTGACGCAGTTCATCGAGTCCCTGATCTCATAAGAGCACAGCTCTGTCATTAAATTAATTTTCAACTGCAGCTGCATTCACGCAGCGATTTGCTTTCGCTTTCTTCTTCTATTCAAATTACATCCGTGTATTTGGAATTTTTGTATTACATAAGCAACTGATTGTAAGTGATATCTCAATCCGAGTCGCAAGGCACTGTGTATTATCTGTATCCTATAATTTTTTTCATAGATGTAACTTTTATTCACAACTATCTATGTCTCAGACAAAAAATGAGCGTTCAAATGGTAGAATACGCGGGCTTAACCTTTCTGAAGGACTGTGCCGGTTCTACTTTACTGAAATGAAAATATCGAGGTCAATTTCTAGTGAATTGAAGAATTCGGCGCCGAAGTGTGGATTCGAGAGCTATCAGACTCGGAATTATGTCTTCTCAGAAGTTTCGCAGCCGATACTTAGCAAATTAAATGATGTTGTAGTGGCTTTAGGCACTATAGGTATGTTTTCAATCATAATCAGAAATACGATGCGAAACTAATTTCAAGTCTCAGTTTATTTAATAATTTTTTTCCGAATCTTAGTTCTTTGCACAAAAGAGCAGCACACTTATATTTTTATAGAAAGAATGAAATTTCACTATCAATAGCAAAACAAAGAGAATCAAGGGTATAAAAGACAAATAATGTGAATGAATACGCACGCAAACCCTCAAAATATCGTCATCTTTCTTTAATTTTGATTAATAAAACAGATGATACACAAAAATAAATTCGTCAAAAAAAGGTATGAAGTAAGATGCAATTAATGGGCTTTTGCAAGAATGTACTCGCCGATATGTCTAAACAAGACTCAACTATTCATAACTAATTCTCAAATGATTCATGATATATTTCCCAATTAATCTCAATTTTTTTTGCCCTTAACTCCCCTATCAGCTATTTACTCTTCATCATTTTCCTCAACAACCCCTTCCTCATTGCTAGTTCCGCCTCGTTAGGAGCTTGATGCTTATAGCTAGGATATGCCCCTACGCTTTTGTTGCTTGTGTGATGAGTGCTACCCTTGAGTTTCTCATACAATTCCGTCGCTTTATCAAAATGAGCCATTTCTGTTTGTTTACCCACAATCTGACCCGATTTCCTCACAGGCTTTGAGTTTTTCGATTGGCTCACGCTCAATGTTTTCGAATTCTGGCTTGAAACCCTCGAGACTTTGCTTTGCGTGCTCTTTGATGTTCTAGACGGTAATGCATTAGATTCGTTGTTGGGATGAGAGTAATCATACCTCTCGAATTCTCTCCTTGTATTCGCCTTCGTTTCTTCGCCCAGAGTATTTCCGGATCTATACGTACTCAGAATTTGGCTGGCATGATCGACGCTAAGAGTATACGGGGCCGTCCCACCAGAAGATTTTGGCCTCATCTTCTGCAGATTAATCTTGAGTTCGATTTTCTTATTTGTTGCGTCAATCATATCAGTCAAATCATCATCGTCCTCAGTAAGCTGACGGTATGTAGATTTGATGTGGTCTCTGCTAATAGAGGTTTGCTTTAAGTTCACCTCGGACGAATGGACGTAAGATTCCTCGGTGACAGCTCTGCGCTGATGATTCTGGCTCTTTTTCGTTGTCGCGCGATATCCAATTCTTCCTTGAGTCTCATTCGTCGCGGACTTCTTCCAGCCATCGGGATTCGACATTGATCCGCCTCTTGTATTGGGTCTTGCGATAGTTCCTTTCACAAGTGACAAATTGTGTTTTATCATCGAATTTTGAGGAGATTGATGAGGAACTGTCCTTTCTGGGGTGGGCCTGGAAACAAAGGATCTTTTCAGAGGGTCAATAGAAGAAACAACAGGCTTTTTCAGATATTTATACACAGATTTATAGTTTTTCGAGAGCTCATCAACCTCATTATCTGTGAGTCTAACTGCATTGCTGTGATTACTGACGATCGGTCTGACTCTGATAGGCGTTTTCTTACTATATCCAGGGGCTTCCATATTGATCCTTGGTGAGTGCTTATTAAACATGTTTACTCCAGTGAAAGACCCTTCAGTCTGATGTTCTCTTTTATTCGACCGTGTCGTTGAAAGAGGGCGGTATTCCTGCGAATGGTCAGCTTGTCTCGAGCTATCCGCGTCGCGAGCGGACGCTTTTTTCGATTTTGACTCCTTCTCTCGTGGATATTTCTTTAAGAAAGGGTTCTCCATCGGCCTATCAGTAATAAAATTGTTCTCCTTGGGCTTCCTCATTAACCTCTCAACCTGACTTTGTTTACTGCTGAGCTTCATCACCAAGTTCTTTATGCTGGGAATAATCGACTTATTATTATTGCTTCTAGCTGCGGTATTTTCAGTTTTTGCCGGCGGAGGCGAAATACTCAGCGTTATTTTGGTTGTTATGGGGTCTCTTTTCTGATTTTTCGGCCTTCTTTCTTTAGATCGTTCCATAGGAATTTCTGTCATCACTCTTTTCGTTTCCTCTGGGCTCGGAGAATGGTCATCAGCTGGTGAGTTCAGTAAAGGGTTCCTTGGCGGACTCTTACTCAAGTCGATTCTTCCTAGTTTAGTTGTCGGTACTACCTTATGATTAGTCCCCTGCTCTTTTCCACTGCGGCAATTGGATCCTCCTACCTCTCGATTCCCTGAATTTGGGCCATCTCTTTCACTATCTTTGATTCCTTTCTTTCGAGCGTCGTTTGCAGAAACCAGGAGTTGGACAGCATCGGTCATTTTCGTACTGTCATATTTACTTTGCAACGACGAAAGCTTCTGATTGAACTCGCTGGTCAGTTTAGAAAAATTTCTCACTGCGATTTCCTGGTGAGTGGATTCTTGCGGTATAATTTCTTTGCTTTTATGCTGAAGGCTGCTGATTCGTTTGGTTTCAGTCATTTTTTGAGATTTTATAGGGATGTTTCCTTTATTTTGAGCTTGCTGCGTGAGGTCATAGATTATATTCAGATCGCTATCTTCTAACAAATGCCCTTTTGAGTCAAGCGTTTGGTTCTCAGGGAAGACCTCAGGATTTATTTGAAATGCATTGAATGATGAAGCTAATGACATGGAATCAAGTCGGAGGTCCGACATACTAAGCTCAAATTTTTTGTAATCATTCTGCAGTGGTTTCTTTTCAGGCTGCTGTAGAGGCTTTTTGAGAGATCGTAGCAATTCTGGAGAACATTTTGGATAATCTGCATTATTAATCAGTCCTTCATAATTGAATAATGACATATTCTCTTCATACTGCTTCAGCATCAACAAAAAACTCCCCTCTTGTCCTTCATTACGATAATTGCTTTCTATCGACTGAAGAGATTTTGAGCTTTCAGATAAAATATTCTCTGAGTAACCCACATCAATATTATAATTCGGGATCGCTTGCAAGTTATGACCTGGATTTTGATGCCTTTCTTCTTTGAGGGCAGGTTTGCTGGCTATCAGCTTTTGAAGTCTCGCGTTTCGTTTCATCATTATGCTATTCTGCTCGTGTTTGACAAGATTTGGCCGCACCATTAAATTCATATTAGCGTGGAGTGCGCAGAGCCGCTTGTGCCTCTCGTGGAAGTCTGATCCGCTGTAAAATCTCCGCAAAAACTCTCTGTCATCGTCATAAAAAAGATAATCTTTGAAAAGAATAACATGATGTATCTGCAAATCAGCAAGCAGCTCGTTAATTGGTTTCGAGAAATAGAAATTGAAGGAATCGAAGTATTTATCCCATAATATGCTCTGCGATTTCTGTATAAGAGAGTGCTGTCCAGCTCTGATCTCGCTGTTTTTTGCGGTGACTAATTCTATTATCGATTAAAATGAGGAGTGAATCGAACGATTGTGGTTACTTGATTGAGTTTCTTTCAAAAGGGAATGTTTCTGGGTTCTCATTTACAGAAATGAGAGTGATGAAAATCGCTTGAATTTTTAAATGATTTTGGTGTTGACACACTCTCTTTATTTGAGTCGATTTCGTTGTTAATTTAATAAAAATTTGGTTTGAATCTAGATATGCTTTTCATCTTGCTTCTTAGTTCAATGTGGCGACTCTGAGCTTCCATTAAATGCCTCAGGAACGAGATGCTTAGCAGTTTTTAAGGCATGCAAGATGTATTGTATTGAAAATTATAATAATGTTGTCGATCATACTTTTATCAGTTGAACAATATGGAATCAAACTTAATTAAGATGAGTATAGTTATTGGGAATTTACGTATAAGGACTTGGAGGGAGGAAACTGGGACTTAAGAAACAAAATAATTCAAACGCTCAATATTCTGAAACAGTAATTTTGAAATTAAAAGATTTCCAAATTTCAAATTTTTGTCACTGGATTGAAAATAAATAAAAGATAAATAGTCGAAAATATATAGACTACAAGTAAATACAGAAGCTAAGTTCTATCTCGCTTTTAATTATAATTACAATCTTTTAAGACCCAAGAAGCCTTCTGCGCCTTGATCTCCAGTGTAAGCAATCGTTATTTTCGCCTTTGCAGGTAGAACGATGAAATCGATCATTGTGAGTCCTGGTTTTGATATAATAAAAAAAAACTCAACTTAAGAAAAATTAGCGATTTCTTACCCGTTACATTGCCGAATGAAGGCTTGTTGAGGTTCACGTCTTTCATTTTACCCGAGGAGTGATGAATCACATAACTAGATGGTGAATTTAAAACGAGCTTCTCTCGAATTATCTTACGAAGAAGTATTAACAGCCGACAAGATAGGCTCTCCATTGATCAAGATCTGAACTGTTGGTTTCTTCTTTGCAAAGAATCCGAACGTTATCTACAAAAGTTACATCGATTAAAACCGCCGTTTAGTTAGTTCAGCAAGCATACCTCATATAAGCCAGGGGACATCGCAATGATCGTAGATTTCTCTTTCTCCCAGATGAAATTGTCTGGCAGAGTGTTTGACAGTTGTACTTCCCATGGAACCAGCCCAGCTTTCAAATCGCCTATATTTGAATGAAAAGTCACTTAGGATTTATTTATACGAGGTCGAAAGCAACCTGACTTCCAAGCCCATCGACCGACAATGTTCTCAGTGCAAATGGTTTCATTTATCAATGCTTGGTCATTTAACACGTTGCGGAACTCGTCTTGGTTAGTTTTCTGATCCAATTCTTTATGAATTTCCACTAGAGCCTTGTTCACATCATCGATGTCTAATTATAAATAATTCGTTAGAATTGCCCTCATTTGTAAATTAAGTATCACTTGGCTTTGCGTCCAGCAGGGCACAAACATCTTTTATGTTGGCTTTTAACAAAATATCCTTTTGGAAATCTTCCAGCTGCCTCTTTATCTGGTTCACTGCGAAATCAGATTCTAATTCAATTAAATTGCAACCATTTCAGACGCCCAGTGAATTAATTACCTCTGTTTCGAGTCACCTTCTGTTCGACTTCCACTAACGCATTTTCAATGTCCTTTCTTAAGGCATCGAAATCTTCGTCTCCAACTTTCTTATCAAGTATTTGCTGCACCAAGGCCGTGTCGGCTTTAGCGCTCAACGCAGAAGCTACATCTGCGGAGTTAGCTTTTTTACTTATCGACTTCAGCATCTCATTCTCATGCTCTTGAATAAGCGCACTAACATCTTCTTTGTATTCTGCAAATTGGTTCGAGATGTCTTCTTGGCACTGGTTAAGCGCTTTCTGAACTTCTGCCACGTCGACTTTTCCATCGAGCTCTGAAAGGATTTTCGCCTTGGTTTCTAAAAATTCCTTTTTGTCGAGCTTTTTGCTCAAGCCTTCCTCTAATATCTTTTTGAAATTTCCTAACTCCTCATCGATTTTATTGCTTTGGCTCTGAGTCTCTTTTTTGAGGTTCGCTGCCATTTGCTTGACTAATTGCCCAGTTTCTTCCATATCTTTGCGTCTGTCTTCTAGTATACCCGTCATTTGGTCATTCACGCGGTAAATCTCCTCAGAGAGTTTATCATAGAACCCTTCTATCTTTCGATCACGCTCATCCCCTGCTTCTTCTACCTGACGCTTCATCGTCACCAGCTCTTCCCTTGCTTCATCAAGCTGTTGCGCAGTCTCTTGTCGGATTTGGTTCAGTGTGTTTTCGACGGCGTCGAGGTCGGCTTTTTTCGAGAGGACCCCAACCACGCGATCTAGCTCCTTGAGATCAGCTTTCTTCGTCAACTGACTTTGGAGATTCTCCACAGCGGTATCAACTTGATGATTAAGCAGTTCGAATCGCTTGTCGAACTCATTGAGATTTTGATCGCTTTCGGCCTTCAAACCCTCAAACGCGTTCGCCAAAAACTCGATATCACTTCTCTCAGCCTTTGTTGCTAGAGTTGAAGCCAGGTAATTGTAATCAGCTCGCTCAATTTTATCATCGAGCTGCTTTTGTATCTTTTCCAATGCCCCATAGTCAACTTTGCTGTCTAAAGCGTTCAATAGGTTATCAATATCAGCCTAATCACCATGTAAGCGCTAAGCAAGAGAAAAGGCATTGTTACCGCATCAGCCTTTTGCAACAGCATGGCTTCAACGTCTGATTTATTTGCTTTTCGCTGCAGTGATGAATTTACGCTCTGTTTCGTCGCTCTGCTCTCGAGGCCTTCGTTTACGTAGTCAATGTTCGCTTTCATATCTAGCAGCGATTTCACGTTCTCAAGCTCTCGTTGGTGCGCGAAGCTAGAGAGCTTGCGGTTGATCTCAGAGTACCAGTCATCGAATTTATCATAAAGCGAATTGATCTCTTGCTTGAGCTCGTGTGTGCTGACTCTTGATTCCAAAAAGCTTTTCACTTCTTCAACGGACGCTTTAGTGCTCATCGAATATTGGAAGTCAGATTTTAGCACGTAATCCCTTAGCATCGATTGGCACTCATCATAAGTGAGCTTAGTCTCAAGCGACGACGTCACCTCTGAAATTGTGCGACTGATGTCTGATATATTCGCCTTGAGAGACAGACCGCTGCTGAGTTCGGTTTTACTCGCCTTTTGAGTCATGTTAGAGACAAGTGGTAGATATTTTGAGTTACTTTGAGAGGTAGTTGCTTCTCTAGCTCCCGGAGAGTCTCTCCTTGAGCTTTGACAACGTCGGTTAGGGCTTTGAAGGTCAGTCTAACGATTTCTTGGATATTTTTCCAATCGTGGACTCCCTGCGAAAGATGAGATAAGTTGATGCATAAATTGCAGAATTTGTACACTGAGTAAGTCCTCAACGACGAAAGGCGAGTACAAATCGGAATCTTGTTCGATTCCACGCTTGTAAGGAGAATAGTTTGATCCGATCGACTTGTGGGTCGAGTATTTGTCAGAATAAGACATTGTACGTGATTTTTGTGTTTTAAATTCAAATTAATTGCTGTTTGAAGTTTCTCGTTTCAACTATTTTTCAATCTGATTAAGACGTCCGATTCCTCATTGTTCTCTCTAGAAACACAAATTTGCTCGAGGAAGGAACTGCGTAATACGAGAAAAGATTTTAAACTTTCAGTGTATGAGCAAGTATTTTGACTCGATCTCCTGAAATGGATATCCATGACGAATAAGAAGTACAATGACATGATCCAATTCATTTGAATTGTGCCATTCGTTGCGAGGTGATCAAAATAAAATGCAAGAAGGCTTTATATGTATTGTAACATCTATGCAATCAATGCTCTATATCACTCAGTCTTTCGGACCTATCCTATGAACCTTATACATAGCGCCAACTGCGGCTCCCAATACACAACCTAATACAAACATAATACCAAAGCTTCCAAAGCCATATCCTTGAGTTTTAGCTGCTTCACTGTTAGAATCTTTGCCGCTGAGGTTTTGTGTTGGATCGCTCAGAGCCGTTTGCATTGCAGTCAAAAGCACTTTTTGTTCTTCTGCTCTTTTCTTTAGCTCTGAAAGCTCTTCCTTTAGCGACGCAAGCTCTTCCAATATCGGTTTTGGTGGTGGTGGAGGGGCGAGGGTTTGAATCCAATTATACATCGCCTCAGCAGTTCTATCTCCATGGTAAACTCCTTTTATTGCAAGACTTCCTTTCTCGAAGAGAACTAGTGTTGGGTACACTTGTACTCCATAGCGGTAGACAGCGATTTCCACATTTTCAGGAACATTCATTTTAGCTATCATAACATCTTTCCTTTTCATGGCGGAGCTGGTGTACATATCATACAAACGGTTGAATTCTGGAACCAAGCGCTTGCACCAAACGCAATGAGGACCGAAAAATTCAATAAAAACGTGCTGGTCTTTGCCAACGTTCTGATCCCAGTTCGCGGTTGTTAGTGTAGTTGCCTATTATTACAACATTCAGTTAGGAATACGGCCACAAAACAGTTAGATTACTTTACATTCTTCCCACCATCTCTCTTGGCAAGTTGCTAATGAGAAGAAGGAGTAACAAATCGCCAAAAATAACAAAACAGATTTTTGCATTGGAATTTGACCAATTGATTTATTTCCGCTGGTTTATTTACACAAAATAGCTGCAGTGCCTAAGATAATGATGAGGAACAAAGTTAAAGTGCCTGATATCTCATCTAATTTAGTCTTTGATTTTTTTGGTTTTTTCTGTTTATTCATTCAATGTATTTCAAATCCGAATCTTATATCATACTGATATCAACTTGCTTTTTCATCTCTATCTCATCAATGAAGATGCAAAAAATAATTCTCAAGCAGGTTTGAACTAAATTAAGTAAATTCTTGCTTAAGAAGCCAGGCTAGAATTTGTATTCAGCATCCGCGTACATAGCCCAAATGAATTTCGCTCTGAAAAAGTAGAATATTTAGCATTTTTCTGTTAAAAAGCGGTTCATTATACCTCATTGTCTTCGGGAACACTCTTTCAATAGGCACTTCATTCTTTTTGCACCAAGCAACTGTAATACGAGGGTCATTGTAGTTCAGCTTGGAAGTACCCAAGGCAATAGCTTTGTTTTCCTCCTAAAAAAGTTATTTATGTTACAAACTCAAGCAAGTGATGCTCGCGAACCTTCTGATTGAGTTTAATTTCCTCTTTACTGGCTTTCTTCTCCATTTTATCGATTAATGACTTCACTTTATCAACAGTTGTAGGGAATTTCCAGGTCTCCTTCTTCTCTTTCTTCTTCTCTTTTTCCTTCTTCTTCTCCTCTTCTTTTTTCTCCTTCTTCTTTTCAGCCTCAGTCTTCACATTTCCATCAAGATTTGCCTTCTCCTTTGCTGCTTCCTTCTCTCTTTCCTTTTTCTTCAAATGCTAATCAAGATACCACTAAGTTCTCCGCATAAAAATAGAAGTGAAATACTCTTTCAAACTCTTCTTCAGTGTAGCCTTTCTCACCTTTCTTAAGTTTTGCGGCATGGTGTTTGAGGTACTTAATGTATTCTTTAATAGTATCAATCTATTTTTTTTCAGTTTATAAGCTCCAGGTCATTGACGTTGTGTTACCTTGTCTTGGAGCTTGCTTTTTTGGACATCGAAGTTCTTGGAGACAGTCTTTTGATGGTTACAGAGAATAGCGACTTGTCTGTTCGCGTAGTCGTAGAACTCAAGTTTCTGGTCGAGGTCGAGCTTAGAAACATCCTTCTTGTCCAATTCTGTGTAACGAGGGTTTAAGGCTGCGGGCTCAGAGGACAAATACCTTTCTGGAGAGTGATTGACGCGTTGTACGTTCTGAAAACTTTTGCAGTCAAGCCTTCCATGTGGCCTCTCAAGTAGTCGTTAAGCGCAGAGACGTTTATACTGTCGAAGAGGTCGTCGTCGGGCCTTTTTCCTTTGCAGAAAGAATTTAAATTGTTCCAAACAGCCTCGTCAACGGTCACTGTGTTTAGGTATCGCATTGAGTCTTTACCCAAGAAATCGAATTTAACTTGGTGATTTTCAATCAACTCAATATGTTCAACTCTAGAGACCGAGCGTTATTCGCAAGAAAGCCTAACTATGATCGCTACCTGAGAGAACAGCAACCAACGGTATCAGCCTCTTCTTCAGACTTCTCATTTCCGACTCTCAGAGCCAAATGATCAATGAGATATGTAGCAGTAGCGAGCTGTTTGTCTGCCTTGTCTATAGAAGCGAGCGAGTTAGTCAATTGATCCCATTATAAAAGGGGTTATCATACTCTTGCTGGTCATTTTATCAGTGTAGTCTCTTCTAATGATATCGACGTAATTCTACGAAAATTTAGGCATTGTCACTTCAAGAACAGTCATACTTTCAGTCGACGAGCTTTTTCGTACTTAGCTCTGTCATTGAGCCCCTTGAACTTCGAAGTGGCCGCCAAGAAGATGTACTTATAAGAGGTGTTAATAGTATCGTCTCTGTAAGACGCCAGCCACGTCACCTCATTGTTATGAATAATGTCTTTCCAGCAGTGGCCGGGCACATCGCATTTTGGGACTGGACCTCTCTCAGCGATGTTGATCGTAATTTCCTCTGGCATAATTCTTGCCTAAAACATTCCAATGTAAGCAGGCCCAAGGGACGGCTCGATTACCTTCATCATACCAGCCTTTGGATGAATACCTCTTCCCTTGAAAAGAGTTGGAGGCTCAATCGAATAACCACCAACCTTCTCAAGATCGTTATCAACGATAGCAAATCCGTAGTAGTTGTCCTTCACCGCCTTCTCTTCTTTCAGTTTCTAGTAATGATATTAGCCCCACCTGCACCAAGTCGATTGCACTTTACCTTTTTCTCTTCAGGTGTTCTGTTCTTCTTGATTTCTTTCTGTTCATTCAAATAATCGACAATTTCTTTAAAATCGAATTTCTTCAGGTCCTTGTAGCCGAGCTTCTTGTCAAACAGCCCCAGGAACTCTTTTGTAAAATTGTTAACGTAGTGTTCTTTGGTGACATAGTCAGTTCCGAGAGATTGACACCAATAAGTTGCGTATTCTTCTTGCACGGGAGTCAACTCGATGGTCTTGCCGTCGTAGTAGACTCTCTTTTTATGAGGCTTGTAAAATGGAGGGAAAATGACGCCCTTATGTTCGAGATATTGCCATTTCGTCTGATCATTACTGTCACGCTCTTTCTCCCACCATTTCCCGGCTGTGGCGCCTCTTTCTTCGAATTTTTCCTCGACTTTCGGTTCCACCTTCACCTCATCATTTCTCTGTGATTTGGGTTTGGGTATCTCAACTTTCTTCTTAGAGTCGCCGTTTTTCACTGATTTTCCTGCATCTTCTTCCTCTTTGATTTCGACTTTTGGGTCGTGCTTTGGTCTCGAGGTGCTGCTCATTATCAGAAAGATCTTTTATTACGGTTATGCTTAGAAGGCCTAAGTATTTGTTTGAAAAACAACTTTTTGATTATTTTTGCAAAGTCTTTTGAGACTTAGAAATTTTAGCGATTAAAATAGCCTTAGAAAAATAATAAAAAAGTTGATTAATCGTGTATTCCACGAAAGCTTCTATCGAAGGCGGCAAAAAGTTTTTAACTCAAATTTCGAGCGCTCAAATTTAGTTGACTCGTCTTAAGCTCATTTGTTTTCCTTAGGATGCTTTAGCGGCGTCGAAGCAGCTGTTAGAAAATATTTTCTTTGAGTATTGCACCTAAAACGGACCACTATGAGCCAGCGGTACTGAATGAGTGTAGATTTCATAACACAATGGTAGTGGTAAACTTCTTCGTCCACAGAACGAGCGTTCTCGTGATGCTGGCAATAAAAGATTAAAATAGTAATATCGTATTGTAAGAGTATTAATTATACTTCGTTGCTGATCGCTTGTGAGCGGAAGATGTTAAATCAAATTCTCTCTCATGAGAGGTTTGAACTCGTAGCTTTACATTTATCCCAACAGTTAAGAAATTAACACCATGAGAAGAAAAGCTGAATAAAATATGTATTATTCAAGAATTTCGTGGTTATAAGAGAGGAAAGCCTACTTTTGTCAAAGCTAGGGTCTTTCTATCTCTTCTTGCTGAGTTATTAAGGCAACATTATATATTTTAAACAGAAATAGCCATAGCATCGCTTTCTATTCTATCATTCTCGAAAATTCCAATATACCTTAGGTCGTATGAAATGACGCTTATGAGCGTCTACTAGCAAAAACCCTTTATATTGAAGGATCGCTGCCAGAAATTTTAAAACTAAAGACATTTTCCCAATTCAATGGTTGATTTTTCAATATGACACTCGATTGTTAGGATAGAGCCTCCATACTGCCTACAGATTTATACACATCAAAAAAGCTTTAGAAAAATCTTTTGAGCATTCTCTCGGCCGCCATCATACCAGCACTCTTGACCAGTGAGTTGAATTTGTTCTCATAATCTAGTAAAAAGCAGTGATTTAGAACAAGCAACACAATCAATCAGGCTCACCTTTGCTACATTTGTAATACGCCCAAAGGTTCAGAGAAATCAGAGCCCAATTTATTCCACAGCAAGTGCCCTAAAAAAAAATAATCTGATAAAATGGATAACTAGCCGCATATGTACCCAGAATATTTTTAATCCGAAGATGCAGAAGATACTGAGGAGGCTCCACATGACCAGCGCGCCAATTTGAGACCACCAAAAGAACCTGGAGTCAGTCAAATTCGGTTCTACTTTCTGACTTCTTGATTCAAAAATCCACTCTTCTGTACCATCTTCTTTAATTTTGGTCCACCATCTCAAGCCAACTAATAGTCTAGATACCTAGTTAGCTTAGTTTAAACATCATTAGTACCTTCCTGTGACGTTTTTCACAGTCCAGAAGTCAAATGCAGCCATAAGAACCACGATAATAAAAGTGATGATGGTATTCAGGAACGCTCCGAGGAAAATGTACCTAATCAAAACGGGTCAGAAGGTTGGTTGCTCGACAGATTACGTGAAGAGGGCGGTGCCTTTAAAAACACAGGTGAAGATACAGGCTGTAGGGTGGGCTGCTTGGGATAAGTCGAGCTGACCTTGGAGATATGCAGCTTTTTGCTGGTATTCGTTAGCGAATTGACCTTGGATCAGTGGAGCTGACTCATTGTTTTTGGCACCTTTAGCAGCAGGTAGATTTCCCTTTGCAGTCTCGCCAAAAAAATCGTCTAATCCAGCAGCGGTCGATCTAGCACTGTTTGTCACTGGATTCTTCTGATTGTCGTCGATTTTGATAGTGAAATCGAGGTCCTAGGAGATTACGTAAGGAGTCCGAAAGGAACCACGGAGGGATTACACTTAAATCTGTTGTCATTCTTTAGTGAGAAACCACGTAATTTTGTTCTTAAGTAGGTATTTTTACGATAATAAATATTTCCACAGTATAGCTGATTAAAACGAACACTAATTAGCCACGCTGGTTTTTATCACCTTGAAAATCGCGAAAAACAGCATGTTGGCAGGATAATTTGTGCTATATTACAACATGGTGAATATGAATCTAATGTATGAGCCGACCTAACCTTATCATTGCATATAGCGTTGATTATCAGATATAGAATATTGCTGTAAAAGTTTGGAGATTTTTGAAGTCTATAATCAAATATAAAGCATGTTTTTTGACAATCCTTGCTCGAAGTTCTACACTCTTTCAATTATAATGATAAGGTAAAATCAAGACGACAGCATGCAAACTATTTTTAAGAGTTGACTGTTTTAGAAACGCTTCAATTCTAATAAATTTTGCAAATCAAATAGAAGTTCTACAGAACATGACACCAAAACTGATTTATATTCAAATCGTGGCATTCTCCTGTATGAACACATAATAGGATCCGTTGTTTGATGAAAACTTTATTGCTGACTTATTTTATGGAAATATAGTTTGAATGGAGAGGAAGTCTTTTTATTATATTTAGTGGACCATATGTTAATTCAAAAAATTAATAATACGGTGCCATTGCTCGATTCAAATGAAGGCTCATGACGCAGCTCGGTCTCCTCTAAACTAAAAGCTTCCATTTTTTTTTTTGGAAGCAAGCAATTTTAAGTTATCTAATTGATGTCTAATTAATTGCTTTTCGAGTGCTTAATTATAATTTCAATTTTTCATCTATAGTTTATCCAGAGAGAATCGAAAAATTTTTTATTGCCAATAAGGTAAAGAGTAGAGTAGATGAGGGTCTTCAGGTAAAATTATGCATTTGATACTGAAAATTCGGTAATCGTCTATTTATCAAACGAATTCCAAATATATTTTGTAAAAGGTAAGTAATTATAACTTCGCTGTAAAAACAAAAGACCAATCATAAGCTGTTATTTGAGATTTGATAACGAAATATAATTGTATCTGTAATGGTTTAATTGCATGTGAGGAAAATTTGATAAAATCAGCTGTTAGCTTCTATGCCTAGTTTTAATTTGGATTCCTGTTGTTTTTTCACTATAAATTTCGATGATGATGACGATAAATTTAAATGATAAAAATTCAATGAAAATGTAGTGATGAGATCCATCAAGTGAACCACTATGCCCATACAGCTAAAATATCTTTTTACTCCTTCATAACTTATGGATATCGGTTATAAAATTACATTATCACTATCCTCAAGTATTATGAGCACGATATAATACAGTATAAATAAAAAATACTATTCACGACTTAAACTTGTCAAATACAATACGTAATATTACCAAATTTTCTATTGGGAAAGCAACAAAAAAAAAGAGACCTAATTTCTGGAAATTCTTTTATTTAGAGCTCCTTAATTTTTTAGATAAGTTGTCCACCAATGTCGCTACTCTGGATACATTGAGATTTTGGTGATGATAACTGATTTACTTGCATTGCCAATGTTTCGTTTGCTCATCAGTTCATAGTAAGAATAGTCAATACGAAAGCATTCTTCAATTTTGAAACTACTACATTGCTGGCAACGATCACTTCCTTTTCTCTTTATCCTTTCAATTTAGCAGCAGCTAAATAACATTTAGAGAGAGAGATTATGGAATAGCAAACGTGATCAAGAAAACATCAAAACAAACCCTCACCGACAAGTAGCCCTTTGAATTATTAATGAACATTATTTTAAATCTCCTCCCAGGTTCAGATTTCTTTCCAAGTTGACTTTCAAAAATTCCAATAATTTGGCTCAGGAGAATATTTGATGAATTTCTTCTAGTTCACAAGAAGAAAGCTTATCTTGTCTCAGCTCTTCTAACAGTACACCAGAGCAACAAACAAGTTAATCTGAAAACATTTCTGACGGCATTATTTCACTAGAACAAGTTTAATATTGTCCTATTCAAGAAGCTATTACACAGCTGTCAATGAAACTTTGAGAACCTATTCCTTTTGAGCGAAGGTGCCCAATTAATTATTCATATTTCTATGCTCCTATGCAACTGCGAAAACGCGATTATTTTTTCAATCTCATCATTCACAAACGGTAACTACTGACACACGATACTGACCGAACTTAATTAACTCACAATATCAAATTTATCCCTTCGCCTTCCTCAAGAACTCTCCATTCACTAATACTTATTCTTTGCTAGATCCAGCTTCATAAGCTTAATCAATGCTAGTTTACAATCTTAAATCAAATTTCTGATATTATGAAGCTTCAACAACAAAACACCATATCAAAAAACCGAGACACTAAATTAACTCCTTGAATAATACGTATAAATATATTTTGTTTGCTTCTTCTGATTTCTTAGAAAACTCACATGCAGACAGATATACGAGGTAAGCCACTCTCTCCATCATATCTCACCTCTTGCATTAGCTGTCACAGAACCTCCAATGGTTCTGTCTTACATAGACGAGAAATGCCTGGATATCGGCCCTGATTTTAAATACAACATAGGATTCGAGAATGTTTCCACGATATCGCTCAAAGATTCACATGACTTTAGCATTATGAGTAGCGTAGACCTCACCGCATCTCTAGAGGCAAAATCTGAGAAAAAGTACTGCAAAATTCAAATCGTATCGCTGTAAATCTTTCCCACTATCATCTAGAAAGGACGCAGCGCCTGGCGAAACCATGATTGATAAAATCGTTAACTTCGGGTAATATTGAACTGTTCGCTCGATGCTAATCCAGTATATCGTTAGCACCAATATGAAATATAAAATGGGAGGGCTTGGTCAGAAGAATCTGCTAGAGAATCCTATATGGATGCTTGGAAAGGAATACACCAGACTAGAGGAGTTTATCAAGCGTTTCAGAGGGGTGATCTGGTGCTCATATCGTCGAAATTTTCCTCGGATTTTAGGAAAAGTCAAAGGAATAAACGAGATCTATACAAATGACACGGGCTGGGGATGCATGGTCCGAGCGACGCAGATGATGTTTGCTGAGGTATTGCAACGAAACCTCAGATGTCGGTTCAAAGACTTTGTTGCTTTACAGGACGCCATCATCTCGTCGCTGATCGACGGTGAAGACGTCCATGAGCTTGCTCCGTATTCGATTCATTCAATTTGCCATTATCTATACGAAAGTCTCAATACCAAGCCAGGTCAGTGGTTTAAAGCGTCACAAATTCTGCTGAGTGTTGAAGCAATGCATAATAAATTCCGGAAGGTCCTGGCTGAAGACCTCGAGGTCGCTGTTTTTCTCGAAGGAACGATCTACCTGGATCAAATCCTCGATAAAGTGTGCCCTGAACCGAAGAATGAGTTCGAAGACATTTCTCTCAAGGACTATGAGATCAGTGTGGAAGAGTGCAAAAAAGATCCTCAAAGCAATGAGGGCTTGGATACTGAAAATAAAACGTTGAATGCCGCGGAAGAAGCTGATGATGCGATTTCAGATACTTCATCAACGTAAATTACATCATAGTTTTGGAAGATTCAGAGCATTTTGTAGAGAAAGCGAGGAAGAAGCGAATGAGGAGGCAAGAGCTAAATTTCAAGCGCAAATGAAATCCGCATGGTCGCGTTCGATATTTTTCGTCTTGCTTGCGAAAGTCGGACTTGATGAGATCAACTCTGAGTATACTCCTTGTATTAAAGAGCTTCTCTCCTACCCTGAGTCTGTGGGGATGATTGGTGAGAAAAATTTATCCTTTTGTTCTAATTTGACGCTATGTGACAGGTGGAAGACCTGGAAATGCATACTACTTCGTGGGGTATCAAAACGATGATCTTATTTATCTCGATCCGCATTTTGTTCAGGTAGACCAGCTCAGGAATGTATGATAAGATATAAATCTGTTACTAGGACGCTTGTCTGACAAAGCAGGACATTCCAAAGCACAAACAAACTTATTTCTGTGAGAAGCCTCGGACGATTAATATATCCAAAATAGACACGTCGATCGCTCTGGGCTTTTATATCGAAAACGCAAAGGACTTCGCAGCTTTTATGAAACGCATACAGAAGACGTCAAAGAAGAGCTCTTGTTTCTTTGGACTTGAGAAGTATTCACCTGTACTCGACGATTTAGAAGACGATCTCTCATGGGATGGCCATCAAGCAGCCGGAAAGAACGATGGAGACTATACTATGTTGTGATTAATAAGGAACTGAGAGTTGTTGCTCAAGATTTCACGATTGTTAATAATCATACTTGTTAGGTCTCCGCACAAGGAGAGCTAAGGCATTTTAACATTTTTTCCTCTTTTGGGGGGTTATTGGTTTCACTACTGCATATAACTTTACCAGTTTTACTGTGTTGAATGTTTATTAATGATGGCTGATCTCCTCCAGATCACTGAAAACAGAATTCGTTATCAAAAAAGCACAAAGGATGGAATGCATTCTTCTCAATACTGAGTAGTTATGTGTAGTACATGATCCAGTTGGATATTTGCAATGTTAATGCCCTTTGATCAACGAAAAATGGCTTCCAACGTTAGGTGTTGCAGCAGGAATGAATATAAGTCAGGAGGTATCAGCAAAAAGTTTTCAAAGAATCGTGATTTGATTTTGTTTTTCTTTCCTCTTGAGCAGAAAACAAATTGTTAAGTTCTCACCATCTTGGGGGGGAGGGTCAAGCTTTTCTATTGACCTATGATAAATATAGGAATTTTGAATTAAAGTAGTATTTTTAAACTCTTTCTACGCATTTCACACTTTTATGCTTAGCTCTTAAACAGCTTGCTTATGGGCCTCTTATCAAATTGAAACACTGCTTTTCAAAGTAGAACAACATCATAAAAAGAAAGAAAAGCCATAACGGTGGCTTTTCTCCAAGTTCTGACATCCGCTCGAAAGTTAAACTTCAGAAGTTAAATCCTCAGATTGGAAGTAATATTGGTTTAAAAGGGTCTTGATTCTGTGAATATTATAATTTATTTTCATTTCGAGGTTTGCTCATGAGACTCATCTCATTCCTCCTTCTTTGGATCGCTGTCCTTCAAGTCGCGAATGCTGATATTCCTGATATAGCAAGACCCGCCTACGTCCAAATGTGTACTTTGAGAGGTCTCGAGATCATGAAAAAACCAGAATCTGTTGTCCAAATTGGTGGAACATGTGGTATGACTTCATTAGTTAGTCTTATGGGAGAACACGCACCTGTAAAGCTGATGACACTGAACGAGAAGATATACAGTAACGAGATAGTGCTAAGAACACTCGATGGATTCGTCACCAACATGGAGAGCGCTGATCAATTCTCAAGAGATTGGGAGAAGTGCGATTTCATACTGGCCAGAGGTCAGATGGAGTTGTTGAGGGAGACAAGCCAAGGTGAGCTCCTCTACAAAAGCGCCATGAAATTTAGCGAAGAATTCGCTGGGTGGACGACCACCTTCATGAATGGCGCTAGAGGTGATCTGGCATTGAAGGAGGATCATATTGAGGCTTTGATGCTTTACCATGGAGCCAAGCCAACCATCGCACAGTCTAAAGACGGGGACAAGGTCCAAGATGGATTTATTCCAAAATGGTATGAACAAATTAACAAGTGTGTGAGTGATAGAAGCGTTTGCCCTGAGCCAGTTGTGATGGCAGCTGTGAATGGATATTCGAGAATGACCTGGGGAGACGTTCTCATGACACCTTATAAGAAAAAATCAGGTGATCCAAGATTCTCGCATTGGATAATACTCAAAGATGAGATCGTTCTGAAAGATGGAATCTATACCATTACTACATGGAGCTGGTCCAAGAGATCCCAAGTGCGTATTCACCAGGCTGTTATTGATACTTACTTTATTGTTGGAGTTTATGGCTCCTTTGATAAAAAGTGAGGTTATCCTTTCTCTTAAACGTAGAAAAAGATTTATAGCAAATATCAAAGTAAACATTACCTTAAAAGAATAGTAAAGGAATTAGTGAAAACAAACACACGCATGCTACGACTTTTTTCCTGAGGGTCTTGGATTAACTATTAGCTCATTTTGTTTTTATACAAAGATCGACAAAAAAAGCAGTATTATTCAATTGATGGTCAAACCTAATAGATTATTTTCATATTTTTCGAGTCGATATGTCCAAGGCTTACACTACCAAAGGAGATTTATGCTTGTAACACTATGAAATGTATTTTCATTCTTTAAATGAAGGTTTAATATTGGTAAATCATACATCGCATAAAAACTACAGAATTTTCTCACTATGAATAATCGGCAAAATCCAACGACTAGCTTGTATTTGCAACACTATCTCCTTGCACTGTATCAGGTTTTTCAGAATTAACACTTCCATCTTCTGCATCACTTTCTACACGCGAGGACTTTGATTTCTTTTTCTTATGCTTTTTCTTCTTCTTCGATTTTTTTTCTTTCTTCGCTTCTTTATCCTTTTTACTTGTTTTCTTCTTCTTGTGCTTTTTCTTCTCTTTCTTCTCTTTCTTTTCTTTGTGGTCAGACTTTTTTATTTTCTTCGAATTCGGCAGCAACTCTTTCTCTTCGTCAGAGCTGTCTGAGGAAATACTGCTAATGGAGCCTCGAAGATTTGGTGCTTCTATGTGCTCTTTATCTGTTGCTTCAAGGTATTTATCATTCACCCAACTAAAACTTCATGTAAGAGGACAAAAGATTTTTTAAATTGCTACGTATCAACGTTGATATCTTCGAGGCATTTGATTTGCGAATTGAGCTTTCGATGAGCATTTTTTAATCTTTCTTTTTCCCAATTACTAAACAAAAGAGTTATAATTGACGTTCGTGAATAAAGAGGCAACCTTTGAGCTTTTTCACTTGTCTTCGGGATAGTTTTCCGATCATCAAGCTTTCTAAGGTCAAAACAGAGAAATTATAGCAAGAACTGCAATATTCATTTGAAATATCAAGCAGAAATATAGGAGAAATAGAGGCTATTGGTCAGGAAGGGAGAATTGATCAACGCTAATTGACTTTGAAATGAAATATAGTTGAAATTCAAAAGGAGTTTAAAGGAATGAGTAGATTCTCTGTTGAATAAACTCTGTATTGGAAAAATAAACCTGGAATACTTTTTTTCGCCTTACTCTCGGTAAGATGCTTCTTCCACAACTCCTCCTCTTCGAGTATTTTATTGTGGGAGGAAACGTGCATAAGCAGACGATTCAGATTCATTCGTGTAACACTTTTCTATCAGGCGTAGAATAATCTAATATTAAAACTACGTTTTTTTTCGTAAAATTTGCTTTATCGCTCATAGAAGGGTAGCCATGTTCGCGATCTCTTCCTAAAAACGTACTACCAGTTAGGAGATACGAAGTGGTATGTCATATACGCGTGCTCTGCTAGGTTTGATTGGAAATTCGAGAAAAATTAAGAAAAATTGAAAGACTTTATCTCGAGATAACAAACATAGGCTCGTTATTAGTGCTATCAAAACATGTTCATATCTTTTAAGACGCTTCTGCTTTGATATGAATACTGTTACAGAAGAAGCGCATAAATTAGTAATGAAATGAAAAGATAATCTGACTATTGGCTTATTCAACAGCATTATTCTTCCAAAGCTTTCTTAATATCACATCGCCAGTTTAAAGACTCTCTCTCTTATCGCAATTCCTTTTGTTACTTTCAATAAACTACTAAATTATCCGTTTTTCAAGCACAAAGGAGAGTTCCATGAAATTGATCATCGAACCGCTTTTCAAGGCTGAGCAATTACGTGTGCTCGCAAGCGTTCTTCGAATAAAAAAGCTTGCTTTAATCGCTGCCAGTAAACTTTTTCCATCAGAATCCCTCTTTGAAAAATTCCAATGGCTTATATTTGAACACATGACGAAAAATGATCAAAGAGGCGTTTATATTAGCACACGACACAGAAGATTTATTAAAAAATTTTTTATCTGCATCAAATCTTTCCGATCCTATTCGATTAGATGGAATTCAGCACAATTCCAAGTGCCGGACTCATTTCATGGTCCAACTCAAAGAAGAACAGCTGGCTCTACGTAACATTCCCTCCACAGCTGACCTCACCAATCTTCACTCATCTAGGCTACTGCAACAAAAGCGAACCTCGAGTTCAAATTCGATACCACAACAGACAGCAATGACCTCGGCAAATTACAACTCTACAGCTTCGATATGATGAACAAGAACGCTAGCTCAGGTAAACCATTACCCTCCGACCTGCTTCTTATTACCATTCTTCTCGAAAACAATTGTTTTTCTAAAATTATTGTTCTTTAAACTTACCCTCGCCTTCCTTATTGCTCAATCAACAATTTTCTTAGTGTTAATGGGCAAGGCCACGACCCAGCAATCAAACTTCACGTGTTTGGATTGGCAGCCTTTCGGAGAAAACGAAAACTATCCATACGGTATCATCGCTGCTGGTACGAACGATGGATGCATTTCTCTCTGGGATCCAAGCCAGATGATCACTGCTGGCTCGAAAAACATGCAAGATGAGGAAGTCGTCGGTCTCGGCTGTGTCTGCCTCCAAGAACTTCACAATACTCCAGTCTATTGCATCGAAATCAATGCTCTTCGACCAAATCTCATCGTCTCAGGAGGCTCTGAAGTTTACCTCCACAACATCGAGAAAAATATCTCCGATCCAGAAATTTTCTCGCCTGGTTCTCCAAATTATCATGAAGGAAGCTTCGTGACCTCAGTGAACTGGAATCGTCAAGTCCAACACATCTTCGCTTCGGCTTCCCAGAACGGTCTCACTGTCATCTGGGACCTGAAGAGCAGAAAACCAATCTTCAACTTCTCCGATAATAACACTGGAAGAAGAAAAGTCATCTGCTCCTGGAATCCAGAGATCGCGACTCAAATCGCTGTCGTTTACGACGATGAGAAGTATCCAGAACTCCAAATCTGGGATCTGAGAAACCCACAAGGTGCTGTGATCTCATTCCCTCACTCTCAGAGCAGAGGTATCCACGGGCTCGATTGGTGTCTGCGTGACCCTTCTCTCATTATGACGGCTGGACGCGATAACAAATGCTACTTCTGGAATTATAAGACTGGAGAGCTTATTCTCGATAACCAATTAGACCAAGAGATTTCCTCATTGAAATGGTCTCCAAAGCTTCCAGGCATCTATTCCGTGTCCTTCACTTCAGGCGAAACCTCGATTTTGAGTATCAACGACGAGAATCATCAAGTCGAAGGCGATTGGGCTCCTGATTGGCTCAAGCCAAAGTGCGGAGCGAGATTCTCCTTTGATGGAAGACTCATCACCTTCAACGAGAAAAACGGGTCAGTCGTTCAAGAATACTACGTTGTTGATGAAAATCCAGAGCTCAAACAAGCCGTTGAAGAGCTCGAGACTGATTTTGGCACTGATGACGCAAACGCTGCTGCCGTCAGCGACCGTCATGCTGGTAACTTGGACTACACGGAAGAAGAAAGAGAAGAGTGGAACTTCATCAAGCTCCAATCCGCGAGCCAATCAAAAAATCTTGTGAGATTCCTTGGGTACAACGAGAAGGAAATCATAAAGAAAGCTGAAAATTACACTGGTAAAGTCCATAGAAAGCGTGAGGAGGAACAAGCACCCGGTGCAAATAGCATGAAGCCTTCAAAGCAAGCCTTCGAGTTTTCTGGACTCTCAACCAAAGCCGCAGAAAACTTCTTCGATCAGCTGAACACTCTTTCTCAGAAGAAGCAAGACATGCTCCCAAAGAAAGGCGAGCTGAACGTTGCCCAAGACTTCATCAACGAAGACAACGAAAAGGAGATTCTCGTGCCAGAAACAATCTCAAAGAACACCAACTGGAACGCTGGTATCGAAAAGGTCATCAAAACGAATATTCTCGTCGGCAACATCGAAGGCTCGATCGACTGTCTTATGAAATGCGGACGTTCCGCTGAGGCACTTTTGCTCGCGTATTCCAAAGGCGCTGACCTATTCCAGAGCACCATGAACACTTACTTCGTCCAAAGCAAAGATCTTTTCGTGAAAACCGTGATCAAAAATCTCGTCGAGAATAAACTCGATGAGCTCGTGCAAAGCTACGCACTCGATGCATGGAAGGAGTGTGTCGCTATCTGTGCCTCGTTGAGCGAACCAAAGCAATTCCAGGGACTTATGAACGCTCTTGGTGAGAGATTCCTTAATGAGAAATTCGTTGATAGCGCAGTCCTCTGCTTCATTCTCTCGCACAATGTGCCAAAGATCCTCGAGATTTATTTGCAAAAGTACAAAGAATTCGCTCGTAACTCCAACGAGCAGAAGATTTTCCTCATCCGATCTTTTGAAAAGGTCTTGGCTCTGAAGAACTTGATCGGCTACCACTCACCAAACAATATCTTCGATAAGTTCACAATTGAAGTCTCGATCATTCTGAACCACGTGAACAAGCCAGAACTCGCTTTGAGATTTTTGGATTCTGCTAATTTACATAACCCTGCAGTCCTGAGAATCAGAGACCGTATCTTCCACTCGAAGAGAGATATCGCTCAGCATTTCAAGCTCATTAATCCTCCTTTCGCGATCGAAAACGTTTCGATAAAGAAACAACCACAGCAGAGAGGAGGACATCAATTAAGTCATACCCCTGGACAATTCGGAGGACAACAAGGACAATTCGGAGGACATCAGGGACAATTTGGAGGACAACAAGGGCAATTTGGCGGACAAGGCCAGTTCGGAGGACAGAACGTTGGCGGTGGATTCGGACAGCAGACCGCAGGCCCACAACAATTCGGTAAAAAGCCAATAAATCCAACTGGAATGTTCAAACCAACAGGTATTCTTAACTTTTCTTACGAAATAATAAATGATTGATGTGTAGGAAATGTCGGTGGAGGAGAACAAGTGCCACCAACCAAGCCGATTTTCGGAGAGATGCCTAAGAAGACAGGACCTTTCGGCACAGTTGGAGGCCCTGGAATGGGAGGACAGGATGATAAGCCTCCTGTCGGCATGATGAAGAAACCTGGAGGCTTTGACATGCCTCCTCCAAAGAGTGAGCCAATGACAAAAACAACCCCACCATTCAACCCAGCCCAGAAATTCCCTGGACCCGGCTTCCAACAGCAACCCACAGAACAAAATGTTTCTACTTTCAGCCCAACCACTGTCGGCGGCGGGTTCCAAGGAGGTCAGCCAATGGGAACAACTGTGACTCAACCTCCAAACAAAGGCAAGTTTATCCCACCACCAGTCAAGGGAACCAGTTTAGTAACTCCTGTCTCGAAGACCCAATCAGGCGGGTCTCTTGGCTCTGCGGAACTTGAGCCTCCAAAAAAAACCATGCCAGGTATAAATATTCATATCGGCTTTGATTTCAATTTTTTTCTAGGCCCAGACATTGGTAAACCTCCAACATTCTCAAACGCACCAAAGAGTGGTACCGTTACTCAGAGCACTACTCTCTCAGGTACATTCTCCTTAGCTGTCGAAATATCAACTCACTAATTCTCTATAGGCTCAACTCAGAATCCATTAACTTCTTCAGGAACGATTCCTTCAAAGACCACGACCATGCCTCCTCCAAAAATGACTGCCAATCCAATTAAGGGAGGCCCATTCGGAGGGGCTACTGGAGGATCAATTGGCGGACCTACCGGAGGAGTCATCAGTCCAACCAACATTGGAGGATTCGGTGGACCTGGTGGCCCTACGACCGGCTTCGGCGGCCCTGGTGGTGCAGACACAAGCCAAACATTCAACAAGCCTCCAATAAAGACGATCCCTGGACCAAATCAAATTGGAAAACCAACAACTGCTTTCCCTACCAACCCTCCAAAAATTCAGCCTAATACCCAACAATTCAACCAACCAACCCAAGGATTTAATCAACCTCCTCCAAAACAAACACAACAATCAGAAGAACCTGTGTATGTCGACCCTGCATCCATCCCAAGCAAAAGTAGAGTCGTCTATGACACTTTACAGGAACTTTTAAATCTCATCGAAGCCATTGAGGTAAATTGTTTAATTACTTGCAAAATTCTAACTTGTGGCCTAGAAAAATCCAAAGAGACAGCAAGAAATGATTGGCAAATTCCACCTGTTCTACGCTAAGCTTGCCGATGATACTGTTAATCCTAAGACTCTCTCCAACGTGGTCAGAATGTGCCAAGGTAGAATTAACTGATTATATTATAAAATACTTACAACTAAAATTTTTTCCACAAGAAATCAACAACCAGAACTTGGCTGCAGCCTTCCAATACTTCCAAGCGATCTCGAAAGAAGATTGGGAAGCTAACAAAGACTGGATGCTCATTCTTAAGAGACTTCTATCTGTCAAGTAAGTAAGCCACTGTTAGTTCCAACGACTAAGGGCTCTATTTGTTTAATGAAACTTGAGTTCACGTGCTTTGCGTAGAAAAAAACTATGCTTAAAATTATGAATTGATTCGTGTCTTTACCCAAACAAAAAAAAAAAGAAAATTAATTTATTCTCTTTAAGACACACAGACAGTAAGCTCTTATAATAAAGTTAGATATTAATGTTTAGCAATAGAAATACTCAAATTAGCATAATCAAATTTAGGGAATCTCCACCAGAGAGTGCTTTTTATTTTCTTCAATCATCAAAGAAGGTCTTTGGTTTTGGTTGGTAGGAGTGTCTGTTTTCTTTGCTGAAGGGATTTTTTTGACTTGGAGATCTTGCGAGGGACAAATTGAGAAAATCAACTGACTGATTGGAGTTCTGGTTCCAATATAGGTTGTGGGGATTTGTGTAGAAATGGTCAAAAGGAGTAACAGAATGGCTATTGTTAATCTTAACACTCTACTTAATGATGAAAAAATATACTAGGAGTCCCGATAGTGTGGTGAAGGCATTGGTTGCTCTTTGAGTTCGGTTTCAAAATCAATCAATGCAAAGATACTGTCCTTTGGAGTCTAAAGAAATAAAAAAGCATTAGCACGATCGAATGGAGTTTTTTGGCTACTTGTTCCTGCGGTATTGGTTGAATTTTTGGTTCCAAGTTTAATGGAGCATTTTCTTTCTTTGGTTCCTTCTCGAATATGTCATCTTTACAAAAAAAATAAAATGATATATCTCCTCGCAAGAGAGAAGAACCATTACTTAATAAATCTGCAGCAGTCGCATTTTTTAGGGCCGACTTTACAGTATCCAGGTCATCGAATTCCATCAAGTCCTCAACTTTTTTAATGCTCTCATCTTTCTTGTCACAGCAATTCATTTCTAGTAGATCTGCAACAACAATTAATAAATTATACTCAAAGGAAGCTTACCTGCTTGATTTCCTTTTGGCCAATCTATCCAACTATCATCTGTAAGTATTTTAATGGATTTATTAGAGTAAATCGGTTTCGAGTTTGCCTCAGCGTCGACTATGCGCGATTGATCGCTCTTTCAATCTATGTGTTAGTTTATGAAAACCAAAATAATGATACGTGAAAAGGACAGCCAACACAATTTTTTTCTTCTTTAGGGGTGGAGTTTTGACTGCTGTCTGTTGGAGAAGACTTGACTTCTTCATTCGATTGGCTTCTTTTGTATTGTCGCATATTACCATCAAACAGATGTTAAAGAGATTTACTTCGATGTCGGACAATTTTCTTGTGCTGTAAAGTGAGCGGTTGGCTGAGTATCTTCGTTACTCTTTACTCCCTCTGCGGCTTGATGATTATGCAATATCTCTTGAGCTGGATTGAATTAGATATAACTTAACTCGACTGAAGAAAGGAGAAAAACCAGTTATGTTTTGAGGACTTTGGCATGATAAATTTGTTCCGTCAACAATGAGATTATAAGGTCGATTCTGGAATGTCTTGCCTTTGCTGCTTATCAAAAATTTTACTCCATCAGCTTCGAATTCATGGTGCAGAGAAGCGAGTCTAGCGTGTCAGAAATTTTGATTAGACATCAACGAAAGATTAAAAAAATGGATTCATACATTTGCTCTTGATACCTCAGTTGATTATCAAGATAAACTCTCTTTTTATGGCTATATTTTGACACTTGAAGGACAACATTGTGCGCCTTTCCCTTATGACAATAGCTCCATGTATACTCCAATTTTGATCTTACAACCATATATCACTTTCGAGCATAGAAAAGAAGTTACCCTCGGCTTACTTTTCCAATCTTTTTGACAGAGTAGTTTGTTAACGTTGCATTCATTGATGGCATTGTTCGTTCAAACAGAGAGTTATCGGTAATTCAAATTTTGTGTATTATAGATACAGCAGACTATATAAATATATATCGGAGAACTCCATGGCTAAAACTTTTACTGTATTAAAGGCAAAACTGTTTAAGGCGATTTGATTTGTTCTAAAGTATCAATCTTTTCGATTCTAAGAAATTAAATTTTCAGATTAATGCACTCAGAAATATTTAATTTGAAGCAATTGTCAGTAACTGGTTAATTATCCGTAATGGATTTATTCAATAGATCAATTCTTGCTGCCTGTTCTAAGACGCATCTTAAGAATTTTTTCTCCTGGCCGCAGGCATTTGTTTGATTAAATTGTATTTGTCTGTTCATAATATAACGGTTCTATCCTCTCAATTACAGTTCCAGCCATCTTAACGGAAAATATATTTGCTACTTGTTGAGAAGGATGTACTTGTATACATTCGAATAAACTCTCTTACCTAAAGAGTAAGCTATTCATTTTTGACTTTTCCCTTTCCAAACACCAATCTCTTTACGAAGAGGATCGCCTCGATAAGCAGCAAATAGAGATTGGTATAGACAAAGGCGATGACTTGCATGTAGACCTCGGCAAATAGGTAATACCATTTTCCGAAGTAACCATAGAAAGGATCGCCTAAGAGAGCAATATAATGTAAGCAGACTGTGAATATATTGAAAAATGAGTTACCAGCTGAATGACAAAGATTCTCATTCAGATTGACCCAGAAATTAATGGCAAGCTGGGTCAGCACAGCTCGATTATAGAGCGAAAAGGCTTCAAACCCGAAAATTCTGTAATACAGGTTGAAATACGCTCTCTTGTGGTATCTCCCACTAATAACCAAACCATTAGTTCTCTGTACTCATGATACGTTCGTTTACGAGAGCGACAAAATCAAGGGGTTAATAAATGCTCCAAGGTAATGCTCAATATAGTAAAGTTCCACTTCAAAAGGCAGGTCCAGTCCTGTTGTACCCGGAAAGACTAGTGCTGCCGCTCTAATGTTTATTTAGATATAGTATTTCAATCAGTATAGAGGCGCTTACGGTCCGAACAACAGAGATAAGACGAGCCCGAATCTAATTTCTCGTTTTGTTGTCCTCTTAGTCAGCAAAAAGTAGCTGTGAACAAGCTTGAAAGGAAAATATGCTTAGAAACAACAAAATTCGCTCAAAAAGCTTACCAGGATAATATGGCAAGGGTTAAACATGAAGATTGCCTTGCCGGTCGACAGCTTGCAAACGAATATCGAGAGATAGACCGCAATTGAGACTATGCCAGCGAGATATTCAAGGAAGTTAGGATAAACTGGTGCAGACTCCTTGCTCTCTCTAGAAAAAATAGTGAGAAATGTTTAAAGGGTTTGATATTCGCTGACTTGAACAAAGCTTTGAGTTTTGGATATAATTTTTGAAGGATATAGACTTCTAGCGGGATCTAATCGGGTATGAGGCTAGTGGAGTGGTGGAGGCTTACCATGAGCAAACATATATTGTATCTGAACTCTGGTCTTACAGTATTGTAGCATGTTGGGCCTCCTTCCGAAGCTGCTTCAAAAGTTTCATTGAACACGCCTCCGGTGAAATATTTTCTCCAGGAATATTCGATTCCTTCATAGATTTCAGTCGCGTTGAACATATCCATTTCACCTTTTTTATTTGCTTCTAATTTTAAATTGAGTTTCTCAATTTATAGAATCCCAATATGGCCAAATACCAAAAATTACGTCAAAAATTACGTCAAAATTTCATCTCAAATGGGAAAATTACGTCAAATTATATTTCTTACAAAAACTCCCGAGCACTCTCGAGCAAACACCCTCAATTTAAGTTCTGAGCCTTTCATTAAATTTTAATCAAACGTGTTCGTGGGCCTTGCAGTTCTTAAGGAGCTGCATTAGCGGCAACTACAGATAAGATGAATTTTCTATTTCTGTTAATTACCTTGAAGAGAATGTATTATTTTTCGAGTTTGATTAAGCACAAACGACATAACTATCTAGGCATTTCCTTTTTTCAAAGAGAATTAGAAGTTTATATCACGTATTTCTCATATAATTCATGTATTTCGGCTGAGGGCCGCAGCTACTATGAAATATTTAATCTTTCTTGTTCTTTTTGCCTTTTGAACCACCTGCTTTTGCAGTTTCGGTCAGCTCAATCTTCTTTTCCGGAGCGTTCTTTCCTTTTTTCGTCTTTGTGGCGCCATCTGTACCATTGGCAATCGCTTTTGTTGCCTTTGCTTGAGTCAACTCTGCCTTGGAGTCTCCGTATATGGTTGTTCTGTCCTTTTTGAGTCTCAGATATAAATAGCCACCACCAAGAGCGACAATGGCGATGCCCCAAGGGATCACGATATAGAGTGGATGAGGGTTGTCGAGGGTGTTACCCGCACCGTGTCTTTGCTTCCAAGAGACCAGCATTTCTCCTACCATGATTGAAAGCACTAAGAATCTAGCAGAAAAATGTATTATTTCAAGTTTGAATGGAGTGAACTTACCGATATTCAGCTCCGATAGGCTGTTCCTTTCTCTGCTTTGTGCCCCAAGTCGTGATATCGTTGTAAATTTCTCTGAAAGCGAGATTTGAAGCCAAAAACCAGATAATCAGGCGGAATATGGCCAAGTTGTTCTTTGGTGGTATCCAAAGTCCATTAATCATAAAGAATCCGGTTAAGAAGTTGCATGTGATGACAATAAAGATCGCACAGATTCCTCCGAATCTTCTATGGCTAATGATAAAAATTTAGGTTGAGGATCTCTCAATAGCTTTACCATTTGAAGACGTCCCAGTCGAAAACCGAGGATTTTCCTTCTCTTCCAAGCCAGTCATACTTTTTAAATTTCAAAAGCTTGCAAACGAGCAGACCTTTTTATTTAAAATCTATAGCCAAACCTTTAAAAAAAAAAATTACCTAGGATGATAGCTGGGGTATTGGACAAGAGGACATCAACGAGGACGTGATCCCACCAACATTCTCTAAGATGTGGGAGAACATGTTGCCATGAGAGTTCTATGAGTATGCATCATTCATGGTCAATAGAAGGCGGGTGATTACCGATGATTTCGTCATAGATGGACCAGAAATGAAGAATATATGGATCTCGAACGATTAATGCTGCCAGGAACCAGTTGATAAGGTGTGCGGCGTAGTAATGATCGAGATTGTCCCATATATGTGCCCATTCTAACTCGCAATTGTCGTCATAAGTGTGCATATCTTTGGTAATTGGTTGTCCGAGTTCTGGGTACAAATGCTTCATGAGTTGTCTCGCATCGTTGTGCTCTTGGAACACCAAAAATACCAAGCCCACACAATACACCAGACAAGCCTTCGCTACTGCTCTCCAGAAGACCCAGTTTGGTCTATTGAATGGTGGGTCGTATGTTTTAAGCGTTCCCGTAGCAACAATGACAAACGCGCCTGCTTGAAGTCCTCTTTTGTAGTTTTTCACCTATTTTCGATGTCTATATGAACTTTAAGCCATGATGAAAAAACTTTACATGATCGCTATCATCACGGAAGAAGCCGCCGTAGATGACGACCAAAAACATCAGAATAAAGAGCACTTGACTGTAGTAGTCTTTCATATTCGTATCTATTTCTGCGATTTTTTTAAATTTCGATCCTCGTCGTATTTTTTTAGAATTCGAAAATATCGAAAATTTGAGCAAATAAATTCAAATCCGAAACTCCTTTAAATAATGAAACAATTTTGTTCGAGACGAATGCTTAATAGTAACGTCTTATGCAAAATAAATGAAAATTGTATTGCCCTATTATTTTCTGAGATATTGGACCTGGCGTCTAGCGAAAACATATCATACGGCTCGCTTACGATGAATGATACGCGCGGCTGAAGTGCTCAATTCTAAAAATAGTGAAAATCACACGTCAGTTTTTCGTCAGAAAATTGCAAGATCAGAACCTCACAAAAATGGAGCTTTTAAAGTAGTTACTGTACGTCAATGCATGATCGTAGATGGAACATCCAGTTTTCTATAGTGCTCCCATTGACGATTTTCGCATCAGTACTACGTATTGCAAGAATGTTACGTCGAAACTGAATGGCCATAATAAGGAGTCTCCGTATTCATGAGAGCTCATAGCGTTTACGTTAGATGAGAGCTTTTTTTTTTTATACAAGAATTAAACCTTTCGCCAAATAAATAAATATCTGAGCTTATTTTTAAAGCCATTAACCTAAGTAACATCTGAAAGAAAAAATGATAAAATCATTGGCTACTGCCAAGGATTGCTAACTTTTTTTCCTTATATTTCTGTGAAAACCTCCACTTTCTTAGTCCCTTATAGGAATCGCAGCAGAAGTAACTAACATTCCCCCAAAACCCTTTCGAAAAAGGTGAGCCGTGTTTTGGAGACAGATTCTTTAGATAGAAGATCTTGGTCCAACGCAAATGCTCCACTATAAAGAGATAATAATCATCAGAGCTCGTATGAAGACGTTTATGTGTTTACTTGTTGTTAGGTTTTGTGCCACAAGATAGATGTGGTAGAACAGCAAACAAGTGACCATAATAGTGAAAAAAGACAATCCCAGTCCCAGGATTGACTGAACTATCCTTTCATTACGTGTATAAGAAGTATCGTCAAAGAAACCTCTTATCAGCTAGCATCAAGCTGAATTAGTTCACTTGTTTCTGAAAGATTTACCTCGGTTTCGGTGACGATGGACTCGATAAATTGGAAGAAGATATACCAAAGGAAAAATAAATGATTCTTTTCACCGATACAATTGCCTAAGTTAATGTTGTTTTTGCCTCAATGAAGTAATAATAGTTACCTATCCAAGGACAATGGTGATCGAATGATGCCACGCAGCGCCCACAGTATTTACAATGGCGAGCTCTGATAGGCTGATCGAGAGCACATACTGTGCAATAGAGCCGCTCAGAGAGGTCTAACTCTACGGAATCATTGCTTTTCTTCGCCTTAGAAATTATTTCGTCGTAAAACTGCTTGGCGGCAATAACCTCAACTTTCTCCTTCGGCATGTCAGGGTTTTTCACTGGGACTTTTAGCACACCCTCAGCAACTTTCGACTCGGCTGCTCTGACTTCATTAACGAAATTCGTCGCGATTTCATTGGGTCGCTCAGTCGGAGGAGCTTCCATACCGGAGGTGTCCGTTCTAGTTATATTCGAGGCAGATTTATCATTTTCATCCTGTAATTCAGGCTGATCGAGGTTTTCTATAAACCGTGGACTCTCCGCTTCTTTATTCAACTGGTGGTAATTCCCGCTCTTTGCACGAAGGCTAAAACGATCTACCTTCCTCGCCAGGTTCTTGTTTTCGATTTCGAATCCCCTGCTCGGCACATCTTGATCTATAAAATACATATTAATAGTTAGCTTTCACAATGATTATTTGAAGAACCAGTATGAAGGGCGACTTTGCCACTGTCATGCCTAATAAAAACGCTTCGAGTTCGTCGTTGTACTTTTCCTTGATCTACATCTGTTGTCAAATGCGCGATAATTTTTTTTCTAATCTGAACGCCTTTGGGCACTTCCTCTTCTTTTTTTTGGATGAGACCGGGTCTTATGTCTGCAGCATCGTTTCTTGCACTATTAACATCAATCCGATGTGTAGGATTCTGGCTGAGCTGCTCATCTAGATATATCGACTTGAAGTTTCCACCAGACGTGCTTTGGTTCTTTTCTTCCATCTGTATTTCTACATGCTGCTTTTCTTCTACGCCATCTTCATCTTCTTTTTCCGTAGACTTATTATGTATATCATCTTCCTCAATCATTTTTTCAAAACCCAGTTTTTGTGTCGGTCCATCAGAAGCTCCCATCAGGGGCAACTTTTTCATGATACTGTTGCTGGTCTTCTTCTGATCAACGGGTGGCAGCTAGGGTTGTATGGAAATGAACAATACGTCATAGGAAACGCTTACTTTGTCGCTTACTCCCTTCAAAATATCAGCAGCAGGCTGCTTTCCTTCTCCTTTCTCCAACTAAACTTGTTCAATAACAATTACATAATAAATATCTCACTTGAGGCTCTTCTTGGTCCGTAAAAAATACGCCTTTCGCTCCAATATATCCCGGATCAGAGAAATAAACAACAAAATAAAACACCAGCGTGAGTATAACATCAATTCTTAATCGAAGCTGGTTAGAGCAGTCTTCCCAAGTGACTTACATAAAGAGAAGGCCAAGCGTCGAGTGAAGCAGATGATTAAATCTCATTGATGTGTAGTACGTCCCAGTGAGGAATAGTGCTTGCAGCAAAATGAAGATATAAGGAGCCGCCGTCCCTAAAAAGCATTCAATTTTCCATGTGTTAGGAGGATTAGAAGTTACCCTTCGTGATGAAGAAATTCCAATCCATTATGAGACTAGTAATAGTTCGGTTTTTTGTTTGGAGAAATAAACTTAATTAAATAATTTGAAAATGGTTTGTTTTCAAAGAAAATCAGTGGCTCTCAGCCCATTCATCTATAATACTGCTTTCATACTCCTTTCTACCAAAGCACTCAAGTAAAACATAAATTTTGAGTAATAACCATCGGAGTGAACATAATAAATAGATCTTAGCATTATGACAACAATAAAGCGGACAGATTTTATATAAACGTGTTACAACTTCCCAAATCACGATGAATTCGTGAATTCAGCAAAATATTTGTCAATTATCGCAGCAGTTTTTTCAAATACATGCTTGCTCTTATGTTTCTGCAATTGTTCAAAGGTTTTCAGACTGTTTTCTTTTTCTAACTCTAGAACATACGGATTTCCATTCAGACTTTCTTCCTCCATGAGAAGTTCTCCTTTCTCTAACAGCGCCTCATAACACATCAGTGCGTTGAGCAGGACGTTGGTATCATCACTTGTAAAACAATGAAAGATCGCTTGGACGACTTTCATGTCCTCTAACCTTTTTAATTGATTTAGCGTGCAGCTTCGAATCGCGTTAAATATGCAGTACACGCATTCTGTGACAACCTATCCGATTAATTTCATTATCAATCAGGAAATTAGAGTTTTTGGTTTACGCTTGGCACGTCTTGGAAAACTAAACGGATTGTATTCGTAAACACCTGTGTAGACAATATGCGATCTAACATATTGGCATCTTCTCCCAGAATATTCGATAAGACCCAGCTTGCCTCCTTTCTGATCATAGGCTTTCGGTTCTTGAGGAGCTCTGCCAACTTCGGAAATAGTCCAGCTTCCTCCATGATCTAATAGTAATCAGTTAATTTTCCATGCTGAGTGCATATGTTACAGGGAGATATGGACAAGGGGTCACAGTTAGTAAGTTTCCAATAACTCTCATCGCAGCGAACTTTATATGAGCTATGTTGTGATCCAAGTATCTCACTACGTTCATCGGTAGCGGCTTGTATGTCTCTACGACCTTTTTGATATGGGCTTCTGATAGCGTCACGTATATATAGGCGTTGAGACAGTCAAGGATGATAGCATCCACATTGGTCCTCATCAGGTTTGGGATCACATAGAGTAATGGAAATAGCTAATGTATTATTATCATCATCAAATACAGTGTTTTCTGCAGTGATTTACCTTGTCCAGCATACTGCTTCTCATAAGATTCGAGATCAACCAAGAAAGATTGCCCAATATCTTATCACTATACTGCATTCGCACTTTCAATAGCTGATCGATCATTGAAGTTATCCCTAATTCGCAGAGCATCAATGTGAACTCATCAGAATCTGACGCTATGTTGGCTAATACCCACAATGCCTAAATAAACCGTATTAGAAACCGAAAACACTTTGGAGTGATATACGTGTTCAAGGACAGCCATGTTATTATGGAGAATGCATTTAAATATGGACTTGCAAAAGTCAGCGTCAACCAATTGTTTGAGACGCTCATTGCTTACAAATGTGATATTCGTAAAAATCCAAAGGCTTTCGACGACCAACTTGTCGTAGTCGTTGTAGTTGTCAATGATAGATTGAATGGGCGCTTTCAAGCCAAGACTAATGAATTCATCGAAAGGAATCTCTTCGTCGTAAGATATCACCTCTCGCAACTGCTGAATTTGCTGGTGAATCTTCTCGGTGTCGTTGAGCTCCAGGGCGCTTTTGAGGAGTTGGCCATGCTCTTTCATTTTGGCGAATTTAGTTTGTCGGCTGAGCTTTCCCTCTGCGCTCTCGACCAAATCGTGGTTCTTTTTGCTATTTTTCGCTAAGTTTAATCGTTTCGCATTGAGAATGATCTCTGTCTTTTGCTTCCTGATTTCCAGCGCGTATTCCTCTCGCTTCTGCTTCAAGGCCATGTTTTCTACGGTCACAGGTTCCTCCTTCTCCTTCGTGAACATTGGGAGCAGCGAATATTAGATCTATAAATTCAAATCAAGAGAATTTTATTTAAATTCTGACAAGCTTAGCGCCAAATTGTCTTTTTAATTTATTATTTCAAAATCTCTGTGCGTGCTTGATTGAATCCAACAAGACACCTTTCTATCAAATCAACCTCCTAGAAATAGCTACATCTTACGAAAACGAAAATAATTTGAGGGGGGATAGTTTCAATTAGAGCGAATGTTAAAATATAATATAGTTATAGAAGGAACTCAACTTATCAATCCTCTTTGTATCGAATTCGGTTGTGACATTAAACCGTATAAAATAAAAGGTAACGTCTACCTATCCTAAGAATACGTACCCATTGAATTTCAAATGGATTTATACCTCATGCCACCAACTTCTGTCGGAGCATGGTGATACCTCCAATGTCTCGTGAACAAGAAACCGAATTTTTTCCTCTGTATTTCTCGAATTTATCGGCGACGCATCGAACGTCAGCCTCCTTAGAAAGGTCAACAAGAAAATCTTTTAGACTGAGCAACTCGTTATCCGAGCGCCTTCCACTGAAGAATTTAATGTTTATCGAGTTTTCGGGCGCGTGGGTGGTTTGACTCTTCCAGTCGTCAACAAACACGAGTTTCTTTTCGTCAAATCCAAAAGAAAAGATGTCTTTTTCAAATGAATTTTCACCAGTTTTCTTACAATCATTTCTGGAGAAAATCCCACTGAGGTAGCTCGAGAGCTCCAAGCTTCGAACGCAAGCTTCAGCGTATTCAGCTGTGCTTGCTGTGTAGATATAGATTTTAAACTTTTCGGACACCTCGGCAAGGAGCTCTTTTAGAAATGGCCTCAATATGACGTAAACTTGGCAAGTCTCTTCGTTGTCATTGTAAGTTACTGGCTTAGCTTCTCCATAATCTGGAATAGTTGGCTTTTGCTTTGAAGATCGGATTATTGTTTCATCGAGGTCAAGCAACAGCACGTGGGATTTCTCCGTTCGTTCGGTCTCGTTGCTTTGAACTGGGGTTTCGTATTCAAGGCCAGAGGATGATTCAAGTAAAGAACTTTTCCTCATTTTTTTTTTTTGATAAGTTGCTATTCCTTTTTTAGAAGTATTTGATTTAAAGTAATGAAGTATTTCTGATAATTTGCGACTCATGGGTCCTTAATTAAATGAACCGGGATTCCAGCAAATTCGAGAAGGAGACCGGATTTCAGTAATCGAAGAAAAATGTGCTCAATCAATCCAAGTTAATAACAACCTTGAGGACCTCGAGTGAGGCTACTGAATATATTGCCTCTTCCAATTCCTTAGAAAATACGACCGAAGCCAATCTACCTTCTCCGTGTTCTATTATCCGTGTTTTCGGACAATCGGACACGCGCATTCAAATCTATGGGCTTAATTTAACTTACATATTGAGAAAAAGAGGCAATTTCTATCATTATTTCCCCGCTATTATACTTGATATGACACCCTTTTTCGCAGTATATGTAATACAGTGAAATTGAGGTGAATCCACCAATAGCAAGTCTTCCCATCAGTATCTGGTTTGATCTACATATCTATCTACCCACGCGATTTCAATATCTATCAATGTGCTTCACACCCAGCACCTCATCTATCTTTTATTACTTGTATCACTTCTTCAAATACCTCTCTTCTTGTTGAGTTTGGGAGAAAAGATATTTTTTTGTCCGTTAATAGATCGACAGTTACATAGTTCCATTTTCTAAAATACCATATTAACTTAAATCTGATACTTCCTTAACCTGAACCCTATGAATTTGATCTGTTCAGTAATTGAGGAATCTTGATACCATAATTACTTTTATTTTTCCAACTGACAAATTAAGATAGATAGATTCTTAAAAGATTTTATGGTTTGCTTCAGTGTATTTTTCCACACGTTCAGGGCCGCAAACAACGGAATTAAAATTTAATATTTTCCGATCAAGACGTGTTGCGCTGAATTAATGAATCACTGACGTCACTGCAAACTGTTAATATACTTTTGACCCTAAATTGTAAATTAAATTTTTTAATGCTTTGAAGTTTCCCATTCATCGCTATCTTCCACCATCAACATGCAGGATTTGAGTAGTTTTATGTCCCAGCCGTCGGTTTCAACGCAGTTGTTGCCGATCTCTTCGGTGCCGGACTCCTTGTTTCGAAAAAGCTGCTCTTCAAGCTTAGATTCCAAATCACTTTTTATCTCGACTCAGGAAGAGGAGGATAAAGAGGAAGGCGGAAGCTGCCGGTCAATTCCGTTCACTCCGACCCTTGGGAACTCTGAGTTCTTGAAATTGGCGTCGATGGCTCTGAACTTGGGTTCAGGCTCCTCGCTGCTCGAAGATGCTAACGACGAAGGAATGAGAAACTTTGGAACTGAAGCTCCGGATGCAGGGTTCTCATTGGACTTACTAAGCCAGAAAACCGACTACCAAGTACGATGTGAATACATTGACCGCCTTCGTTACCTCAAGGTCATCAAGGATGAGCACCGCAAACCTCACCAGACCCTTACAATCTTCGATTGGGATGACACTATCCTCCCAACCTCTTATTTACTTTATATTGGCTCTGAAAAGATGACTTCTGAGGTCGAGGCGAAGCTTCAAGCCCTTGATCAGCAGGTGGCAAAGCTGCTGACCAAAGCAAGCAAGATCGGCATGACTTACATCGTGACGAATGGAATGGAGGGCTGGGTCGAAAAGAGCAGCAAGATGCACTTGCCGCTGACGTACCAAACGATTCATCAGAGAAGGATCACTGTGATCTCTGCGAGAGCGCGATATCAAGAGGAATACCCCAACGAACCAAGAAAGTGGAAGGAAGAGACTTTCTCGGACATCGGAAACAGCCTAGATACCCAGATCGTGACGAATATCATCTGTCTGGGTGATAGCGACTGCGAGATTGATGCGGCTGTCAACTTATCAAAGAAGTTCAAGCAAGCGATGCTGAAGACCGTGAAGTTCAAGCAATGCCCCAGCGCGCTCGAGCTGACCAAACAAATTAATGTTGTTCTCGAAAAATTCGATCAAATTTACACGACACTGAAAACTCTCTCGATTAAGCTGGAGAAAAAGAATTAAAGGGCTTGCTGGAGTCATATCATATAAAGTATAGATTTAAATCGGCGTATTAAACGTAATGCTTCGAGATCTAGCAATATAGGAGAGGTTTATGAGCGTATTAGGCCGAAAGGCCTTGGATATGCGGTTAAAGCTTTCCTTGCGTTTTCTTGAGGAGCTAAGTTTGATATGCCTGTAAATTTTTTTTCAAGCTGTAAATAAATGGACGACAAGGGCCGTGTTAGCAGCGGTCTGGGTTCAGATGTTTGAAAAAAAAACAACATGTGATAGTAAATAGTTTGTCTATGAAGAAACAAAATAAATTAGCCCTGAAAATATAACTTTTCTACGGACTGCAACAAATCGACGTATTGTTTTCAAGTTTCAATGCTTACGAATATATCAAATGTAGTTGCTCATCGTGATTGCTTTATATATGTGTCTTTTTTTGTGAATTTCTCTTCCTGTAACAAACATCATTTAAAACATCTTCCAATATGAATTGTTGTTGCTTTTTTTGAGCTCTCAAGCGCAAGAGACCTCTTTACCGGAGTTTTCTGTTCTAAGTCGAGAGAGGGGATAAATTACGCCAATGTGAGGGTATTTTTTATTTAAAATAAAACTTTGAAGCTCGCCATACGAACTGAATGAACATCAATCAGCTTTCACATTTTGATGAGGAGTTTGAAAAGTTTGGCCTCAACAATCGAGTTTCGGAATCAAAAAATCCCCAAATTGTTATCCTGGCTGCACCTGATTCTTTGAATGATAACAGCGAACAGCAGCAAGAGCAAGAGAACGAACAGTATTCTAATTCAAATGGTGATCTTGAGCAAGAAGCTCCATCAGATGGGAGTCGCCTCGATATTAGCTCATCGGAAAACAACATGATGCACGAAAGACCCATTCAGACAATAAATCTACCAGTCCAGCGTAGAGTTTCACGAGTGAGTGGGATGCTCAGACTGCTCAGACGGAGATATAGGTGGTTTTACAACAAGAAGTGTGCAGCGTTTTTCATTGCTCAGCTACTAATAATGATACTCTACGCGACTAATGCGTTATCAAGAGTTATTGCTTTTCGACTAAGTTTAATCGTGATTTCAATCGCTACCTATTTCCTTCTTGTTGAACGTTCACGCCTCGAAAGAGAGAGGAATATGATGTTTATGGAATTGGCTCGAATTATTCATATTCACAGGCAGAGACAGTTGTCCCAAATTACTGAAAATAACCAAGAGAACGAGTTGGAGCAGATGCTCAGAGGAATCAATTTAACTGTAACACAGCGCAGCGAAATCAGAGAGCATTTCAGATTGTTGAATCAGATACAGAACTCTTCCATGAACCCAAGCCCTGCGAATAACTTGCTCCACGCACCAAGTAATCGAGCCCTCGATTTTATTGGTATGCGTCTGGCTGAGCGATTCTTGATGCAGAGCAACATAGACTTTGGGCAGTTAGCAGAGTCCCAAGGGCTATCAAAACAGCAGATCGAGAGTCTGATGCCGATGCAGAAGTATGTCCCTGCTCAGGATGAGCTTGGTGAAGGTTGCACTACAGAAGCAGAAGGTGAGAGCGGTGAGAATTGCTGTACGATCTGTCTTGAGCCTTTTACGAGAGGTCAAGAAATTAGAGTGTCTCCATGCTCGCATGTATTCCATGTAAAATGTATTGACGTTTGGGCGGAGCTAAAAGGCGTGTGTCCTAATTGCAAGCGAGAATTACGTTAGGCAGGTGCAGCTTCCTATATCAGCCTTAGAACTCGTGTTTGATGCGATATATTGACTCTCAATTTTTTTCTTGACTTGGTTCAATACCTTCAATTTTTTCAAATTTGTGGATGGATTAGAGACAATGATAAAACGAAGCTAATAGTGGGAATATTAAAAATGCTCGATTTTATCGTTGATAGCTTGTTAGAACTCATTCCATTAGATATATCGGTTTTTTATTTATCAAATTTTATGTTATATTTAACAAATACGGAAGAAAATTCGTTCGATTTGAGGGTGTGTAGTGTGATTGGGGCTATTAAGCAGCTTTCATATCTCAATATGGATAGTTGTCTCGAATGAATCTTCTGATGAATGGTAAGATAACAGTTTCAGATAAATTATTAAGATCTCCAAGTGCTTGATTGTGATATGGGTTGCTACCATTAATTACCCTCTCAAATATCGCGAATTAAGTTAATTTTTATTATCATCACATTAACCTTTTGCCTGAATTCAATTTGGCACTATCAGATTATACTATTTCAATTAATTAATCACTTGGAACAATGAAATAACTGCTATTTTCAATAACTTACCAATTTTTGGCTTACTTACATAAAATTCTAAACAATTCATTTACAAATCATTCAGTTTCAGTATCTCAAAGTATTATTTTGAAATTTTTCTTCAGTAATCCAGTTTTCTTCATCTATCGCTCCGAACAGATTTTTCCTTTGATCTCAGAAAGATCGACATCATAGAAAACTTTTTGGAGGGAAGATCAAATCAGATACAACTTTGAATTTAATTAAATTTGCTGTTTAAGTTTATCATTTCTAATCTCGAAATGAACACAAAATTCATATCCAACCGAGCTTTTCCAAAGAACAACCACATTAGCAGCATCCAATACGTCCTTCGCTACGGCCAGAATAGCATCGTAATCGCTATGACTCAGAACTCACCCATCTAAACCTCATTTCTAGTCACTCAGCGGGAATACAAAGATCGATTCCACTTTCCTCAAAGACCGGTTCGGGATCGCCATGGATAGAGACCGGTTCGGAGATCTGCTTTCAATTGAACCACTTCAAAACGGCAATGGTAATTATTCTTGAATCGCAATTCGGGATAAAAGCATATTTTTCAATAGGTCTCACTCTTAAGAAGCTAACATTTAAGAACCCCGTGGAATACAAGGTATTTTTCTTTGGCAATCGTTCGCTATACACCTGTTCTTTTTTGGTTCGGATAGGAGAATGCTCATGCTACTGCTTGGAGACCGATGCTAATTTCTGATACTTTAGAAGTTACCAATCAGATGTTGCTAAAAATCGGGAAGTTCTTGTTTTGTTTGGAGGTCTCGGGCAGCAATACGACGCCCACTACATTAGAGCGAGCGAATAAACCGCTGGGATTATCTCAGCTACCAAATAAATCGCAGGGGTTATCTCAGCTACCGATCACTAAACCCCCTGGAGTTACTATGAGAGACTCCAACACTTATCGAGCTCCTAAAGATGATTTTGCACCGCTAGATCCATATCGATTCGAATGGCAAAATTCAGCCAATAGTGTTTCATTCAGTAGAAAATTCAATGTGAAACCCGCTCGAGACTCCTTTGAGCAGGACAAATCTCATAAACATGAAGAAGAATTGAGTCAGGATATGTGGAAATATTATGAAGATCTTCTAAATGATGATACGAACTGGGAAGCGCTTAACGGAGGCGATAGCAAAGAGAAAAAAAGCAATCATGCACCTGCCAAAAATGCACCATCAAATATAAAAGTGTCCTTTACCGGTCTTTTGAAGCCAAGAGCCAGCGAAACTGAGACTAATATGAGGATTGAAAAAGAAAACAATATGAGAGTGGAGAAGGAGAATAAAATGAAGGCAGAAAAAGAAAATCATATGAGGGTGGAAAAAGAAAATTCTGCAATCAGAAAACAATCAGAGACTCCTCTCGGCAATCCTCGAGTTGAATCGCGCAATAGCCTAGCTCCCTCGGAATCAAATAAAAGTTTCACTGAGAATTCAAGCGCACAGGTAATTCGCAAATTGCTCAAAGAAAGCGTGCCAAAATTGCCTCTCAAGCAAGAGGATCCCGAAAATTCTTTCGTCGCTGAGTCGCCCTGTATCCAAAACGCGAGAAGAAGGAACAAGTTGATAATCGATAGCGAGTCAGGTGCCAAAAAGGAGGAGTTAGACGAATTTGATAAAACTATAAAAAGAGTTAAGACCACTGATCAGAGTGAAGATCAAAGCGCACATGGTCGAATTGAAAAAAAACTGATAGACCCAACGCCTGAGGAGAGCGTGAAAAAGAAGGTTACGCGCAGGAAGAAGATGCATATCGAAGAAGATGATGGCCCATGTCAGTTTAACTCTGAGGATAGCTGGAAGGATAATAACTCAGCTTCCCTGGATCATTCGAGGGGATACACCTCAAGTTTTCATCCCATGACAAAGGAAGCAACTACACCTGAGAAAAGAAGTGCGATGAAGGCACATACGCTCAGTTTCGAAGAGAGCAAGCTAGAAAGCACTCCAGGCGGCGACAACGACCTCTCGAATTCGCAAATGCTCAGAAGGAAGAGTACTTTATCGGATAATCAATTAAAGCGACTAAAAAAACTCGTTGAGGATAAGAGAGATGCTGCTGGGAAGCACAGTGTTGAAAAGCAAGCGAAGAACTCACAGAGTCAGCCGTTGAAAGAAACTTGCAGCATCTGTATCTGTAATGACTCTTTGTCTTCTTTATTTGAATGATATTTCTTCTAGCGGAGCTTACTGGGGAAGTCGGTCGACTTGACGGATGTACGCATGTGTTTTGCTACACATGTATTTTTGACTGGGCAAACGTGACTAACGAATGTCCGCTGTGTAGAGTGAGATTCAATGAGATCACAAAATACTCCAAAGATAACGTAAAATTGGAATCCGTGCCGGTAAAGTTCAAGAATCAGACTTATGAGTGTGAATGGGAAGACATCGTGATCGATGAAGGTAACGCCTTCGTATTCTATAGGCAATAATTTGATTCCCCTCTCTAGAAGTGGATGATAATTGCTATGTTTGCGCCGAAGCGGATAACGCAGATGTCATGTTGGTTTGCGACCGCTGCGAGTTCCATTGCTGTCATATCTACTGCTGTGACCCACCGCTCTCGAGAGTGCCAGAAGGCGATTGGATATGTGTATTTTGTAGAGAAGAAACTGGTGAGCGTCGACAGACCCGCCGCAGGAATGAAGCGCCTCCACTCAGAGATAACCCATACCGTTTACGCTTGCCTCGTAATCGTAATCGAGAGCATCAGACGCTCCTTGAAAGACTCTTCGAGGAAACGGATAACCTCTCCAGTCCTGGCCATGATATCGGGAACTATAGAGCTTTCCATCAAAGTGATGATGATGAGCCGCTGCCTCAGCCTCGTCGTCGTCTACAAAATGCAAATTTCAATAGAAGAAACAGTGGGTCTAGAAATTCAGCTCAAAGGAATCGCAGATCGATCGATATTGGATCAATGTTTCGACAGGAGTCGAGGGAGTATGAGCGTGGTAGATCCAATGAATCCGACGAAGAAGCGCTTTTCACAGAAGAGAAAAATAACACAGAGGCTGGTCCACAGAACAGTGAATCCACATTCGAACCTAATGGAAGAAGTTTTAGACAATCGTCGGTTGACATCAATAATTTGGATAATTTTCGCATGCAGCCTCTGAACCGAAATCGCAGGTTATTTTAAACGCGAATGAGCTGGCTCTTTTGCGGAAGACTGAATATGACAAACTGCGTGTCTGAGCTGCTTTTAGCAAGGCTGGAAAATCTGTTCTAAAAGAGAAAAAGTTGTATTTTTACATATCTCAGATAGGTTGGATGAAGCTTCAATTTCTTCAATTGGTTGCTTATTTCTTAGGAATTTATTTATTTGTGAGTGAAATCGTTTCAACTACATGTTTAAATCTATTTTAAAATACGAGAATAGAAGTAATAGTTTCACAGGTGTCGGAATAATGAGTAAGTCAGGTTGAGAAAGAGATCCTTTCGGGAGTAAATGCACTCTACCGATAGTGAGTTGTTTTCGAGATCGTTAGAATGCTAATTGTTCAGTTTTCAGTTTTGAATAGGTTACTAGCATAGAGAGATTAAATGTAAATATCTCTGTCTTTATTTGTTTTCTTTCTTCTGAGTGATGATTCACGTTAAGAAAACACAATGGCCTCCATAATCCAAGAATCCATTCTCGGAAATTGATTAAAATTTAGTGGAAGAGAACAGAGGCGAGCAAAAAAAACAATTGAAAGAACCTCATTTTCAAGGATCTTAAATTACTTGGAGAATATAGTAATTGCAGCTCTGGCTTGGCTTTTGTCATTTCTTCTCTCTTTTTTTGGTTGAAAAGGATTTTCCCAATAAATTGAGAGAGAGAGACAAGTTTTCTCATTTCATTAAAGAGATTGACTTCCCATATTGCTTCTCCCTTTTATTATCCTTATATTGTTCTCAAGGCTAAAATTTGCTCCTATAGCACACGTTCACTGCTTTGATCTCTGTCCTTGGAATGGAAATTTATTGCGTTGGGTGATATGCCAATAAGTATATGAAGGTATTGAACAAAAGGGTATCGAAGATTGTAAAAACTTTTCACGTTCATGCAAGTATACTTGCTTAATTTTCTTTTCTCCATTCCTTGGTCTTAATTGGCTATTTGAAAAACTCTTAGGCAGAGCCAAATGCGTGAGATGGTGATATGTTTGCGAGCGCTTCTGGAGCTGAAACAGTAAAATTGTTGGACTTCGAGACTGCAATTACCATATTTACGGGAAAGACTTCAGATGGGAGTAAATTATTAAATTTTGACGCTCATTCATTATCTTCATTTTATTGTTAGGAGGTGCAAATTCAAAAGGTTTCATTTGAGCAAGGATTGAATAAACAGAAAAGACGCAGCAAGGAAAATAATCCGTCGTAAAAATAAGTCAATGTAAATCTAGTAGAATGATAAATAGCTGGTGATCATCAATGGTTCAGAAGCCTATCTCAAATTTTCAAACTTACCTATAAGTGAAAATTTGAATAAAATCACCAAATAAGCTAAGACTACGAATAAAAGTGCGACTACTACTATGTTTTGATAATCTAAACTGAAAATCCCACCTTCACATGTTAGAAACTTAAGAAATGCGATAAACTAATTGAATTAATCCCGAAATCTATAGAAAAAATCAAAGTCGCTTGGCAACTAATTTTATATTGTCAATTTAAAAATAATCCTGAGATGGAAAATAGCAGTTTTAAGCAATAGCTTTTCTATCCTTATTCGATGCTTATTGTCAGCAACAGATTGCGAATTGCTGAGATTGAGTCTTTTTTTGAACTCTCCCAAGTCGGGTTGAAAAACATTATTTAGAATAACAAATTCGAATCCTAGTCTGCAATTCAGATTTTATCTCAAATTTATCATGCATAGTAAACTGCTAACTCCTTGCTCATAATTTTTCTCCCTTATTAATGGATTTCAAGCCGACTTTGGCGGAAAAATCATTTCTTTCACACTGACGAAGTAAAAAAACCTTTGGAAACTAATTAGGGCTGCTGAATAAAACTTTTGCAGTAAAATAGAAATTTCAAATCAAAGAATCCTTTTTGAGTGATGGATCCTAGAGGCGGACCTGGCGGCCCTGGCCCAAATGCAGATATGCTCTATGAGCACGTCAAAGATATGCCACTCACCCGACAAAACGTTGTTTGGTTGTTGTTCCAGTTGAGCAGCTTTGTCGAAGAAGAAGATATGCAATACGCCAAGAAGAGCTCAATCGTCCTTTTACGAAACGTACTTGTTTCTTCAGTGCTTGGGGTCACTCTGAATGTCCAACTTAAGAGAATCTTTCCTCCTATAATAAAAATGAACCGATTAGCCGCATTCCCAATTCGGCTATTAGCATTCGCCGCTCCTTACGGACTCTTCTACAACTCAAGCGCTCAAAGAATGTACGAAATGGACAAAATACTCTACAAATACTCACGAAGAATCGCAAATTACCAAAAAACCGCCGATATGAGAATGCTTATGCCAAAAAATTCAGAATTCCCTCCTAAATAAGACAAACGTTTCTTTTTTCTTGAAATTGTATCTTTGCTCACACCCGCGTTATTCGATAAGCCCTTTGACATTGTATCATGTTTATTGCTCCCTCAAACAAACCAAAACAAAAAAATTTCTTTAGTTAGTTCTTAAAACTGCAAAGCCTAAGGGCCTTATCAATAGCTCAAACTAGCTTACCCTTAGCATTAGGCTGAAAGCTATTTATTTCTAAAGACATAACAAATAGACTTTCGTTGTAGAATCTTTTAGCAATCGCATTCAAGGGATACTTATGATATGGATATTACCAGAATTGTAAATTTCTCTCTTCCCAACTTCCATATATACATATATACCCGTTCTTTTGTAAGGAATTCTTAATTTCATAGACTGAGTTAACTCCACCCATAGCCTCAGTTAACTCCAGTCAAAACCTCTTCGGTAGCGGTTATGATCCGCTCGCTCTAGCAGCAGCCTCCTTCTTTTGGGGGTTTTTGTGGTTTTTCATCCAGTGTAAGATTTCGGCCTCTTGTGGCACTCCCTCCGGTCTTCTGACACTCTTCAAAAATTTTGATAAATAAGTCCTTGATTCCTTTATCTTCTTTGGCACTAGTCAACCTGAAGTGCGCACCTATTGACTGTTAACAGCCAGAAACAAATAAATAAATCAAAAGAAAACGTGGCCAAGGCATTACTTTTGCGTAATCATTTCCCTCGGAAACTCCGACAGGATTAGAATCACTTTGCTCATCATTAACCAAATCAATCTTGTTTCCCACAACCCAAATCACTATGCATCACAAACAAAATAAATATTCATCAGCGCGTGATTAACCGTACGAATATCGCTTGGGCCTTTTTCTTGCAGCTCAGTAATCCAGGTTTGGACTTCAGTAAAAGTTTCTCTCTTAGTAACGTCGTAGACAATGATCGCAACCTTAGAGTCTACCGCGGTTGTTGAGATGATTAGTCAATTGCAGCAAGGGTGTAGTCACCTCGATAGTACATTGGCGCTAAGGACTGATATTTCTCCTGGCCAGCAGTATCCCATATCTAAATGCAAGGAAATTATTAAGGTACGGCTGCTCGAAGAGATGGCACTTGAAATTTAGCAGATTTCCCACCATGCACAAGCATTTTGGCCATAAAAGCGGCTCCTAGTGTTGATTCGTGGTCCTCCTTGAAATCTCCGGTCACGAACCTCAAAACGATGCTACTTTTCCCGACGCCTGATTCCATTGAGGCACTGATGATGGCGGAATTGCTTACCTGAGGCTCCGAGTAAGACGACTTTGATTTCTTCAGCTTTGAGCATAACAATAAAAATTCCTCAATTTAAACAATTGTTTAATGTTATGACTTTTTAATTAAAATTTCAATACCGATTTCGCTATTTAGTGACTCATATTTATAATGTTCCTGGGTCTTGTCGGCCTTCTTGTTATATCAGCCATTGTTCTAATGAATCTATAGAGAATTCCTGCAATTTAAAAAAAAAAACTGATTCATTTGCTTAAAAAAAAGCTGTTTTAAAAGAAATTGAATAAAACAAGGACTTGCGAAGTGGGAAAAGGAGTGTGAGCTCCTTCATTTGATTGTAGCACTTATTTCGATGGAACGATCTTTTCGAGACAGAAATTTGGTCAATTCAAGCTTTAATTTCTTGATACAGTATTTTGACACTTTAATGAACCCTATTTTCGTTACGAAAATCATGAGGAAGAAAAATTATAACACGAGCAGTCGAGCAAGTTCTTTTGTTTAGGTGGCGAAAATAGCGAAAATAGCATTTCTCCGTGCTAGTTATACCACTTTTCCATTTTTGTGCTGTAACTTCTCAAATAATACATCTTCAGAAACATCATTTTACCGATTTAATACAACAAACAGAGACGCTACAGACTCACTGAGAGAATCCTCTATATTCACATTTAAGTTCCAAAGACTAGCAGCATGCATCGTGGGGCATTTTTTGTTGTTTGCTTGCTTGCCAATAAGGAATAAGTTAATTTTTTGATACCGTAATCAAACAAGTCGTGATTTCACATATTTCTTGAAATTTTTCAAACTTCATGATATCATCCTTCACTTTACCCATAAAAGAACGCTCTCTCTCTTGAGTAATACATAAGTTGCTTTACTTTTCTCCTCTATTCTGCTAAGTAGCATGCAAAATGAGACTAGGAATCGTAATTTTAAAACCAAAAAGGTTAGATTTATCAAAAACTTTGACTATCCCTTCAATTTTACTAGTGTAAAGAATGCAACACCATATCAACGACGGAGAGGCGACTGAACAAGTGTTTCAATTTCTATCCAAACTTAATCTCAATCAAATATCGAAAACATTTTTCTAACTTTTCCCAAACTACTTCTTTTTGACTTCATAATTGGAGTAGGTAGTCTTGGACAGACTTCCTTTCTTCTGATGAGTCGACTGACCATACATCGACGAATACTTCGAGCCGCTCATCTCACTCGTTCCATAAGATGTGCCTCCACCGTTTGACGTTGTGTACGTTGTCGAAGAAGTTTTCGTTCGGGTAGGCTCGGCCTTTGTTGAATACGTTGTGGTTGTAGGATTGGAGTAACCACTATTCGAGTAAGTGCTATTTGAGTAAGTACTGTTCGAGTACGTCGAAGTAGTGCCTTTATTCGAGTAATCCGTAGTCCCCATCTGCTTTTGCTGCGGCTGTTGGGCGTATCTTGGATCATGCTCGTACTCCTTGGCTTCACCTGTAGTTTTCTGAAGCTTAGCTAATTCCGCTCTCCTTTGTTCTTTCTTCTTTTTCGCGATTTCCTGGTAGAGTCTGTCTCGGTATTCTCTCATGGAAAGCTTAGTGTTATCATCAATGGGGATGTAGATGATTTTCGGGCAAGTAGGCTCATCCTCGGGGTTATGGAATTGAGCCACATAAGGGTGCTTAAGGGCTTGCTCAGCAGTGAGTCTCTTATTAGGGTTAAATTGTAGAAGCTTTGAAAGCAGGTCCAGGGCGTCGTCGCTCGCTGAAGGGAAAAATTCTCTGAGTGATTTTGTTTTAGGAATTGCCAGAGTTTCAAGCATCGTGGCTGCCAAGGGACTCTGAATTGACTCGATGTCCTCGGGAGATGGTCGTCCTGTCACTACCATGATACGATCGATCTGATTCAGGGTCGACGTACCTGGGAATATGGGCTTTCCGACAATCATTTCGCCCAAAATACACCCGAGAGACCACATATCAACTCCTTTCGTGTACTTCTGTGAGCCCAGCAGAATTTCCGGAGCGCGGTACCATCTCGTGGCGACATATTCTGTCAGCACGGGGGCTGCCCCTTCTTCTTTGACAGCGACTGATCTTGCGAGACCGAGATCAGCGACCTTTACCAAGCAATCAGAATTTAAGAGAATGTTCGATGGTTTCAGGTCACGGTGAAGCAGATCCGCTGAATGCATGTATTTCAAGCATCTCAGCGTCTGGTACAGCACGTATTGTTTGTGAATATCTTCAAGGATTTTCGCTCTGATAACTGCATGGAGATCCGTTTCCATATACTCGAATACCAAATAAATATCCTTATCATTGTCGGCTCTAATAACGTTATAAAGCTTGATGATGTTCTCGTGATCAAGCTCTTGTAGGAACATAATCTCTCGGAAGGTCCTCTGAGCGTCTGTGGCGTTCTGGAAAGCATCAAAAATTTTTTTTAGTGCCAAAATATTGCGAGTCTTCCTGTCCATGACTTTCCAAACGACACCATAAGCACCCTTACCCAGCTTTTGCAATAGATCGTACCTTTTCAGAATATGGCTTTCAACCTCTTCTGCCGTTTTGTTTTTATCTTGCATGTCTGACCTGAGTTTTCCGATTATTTTTGTAATATTCTTGAAGAAAATAATCTCGTAAACTCTTTAAAATTCGAAGTTATATGATTTGAAGTTTTTAAAAAATTCCCTTCATTTGCATTATTTACTAGCTCTCAGCCCCGCAAATATTTCTGGTCCCTTTGGGACTCACAAGCAAAGCCTTAGAAAGGCAATTGTGCTACTATTCTTAATTTTTTAGGTCAATATTGCTGTTACAAAGGAAAGCAGTAAATTGTGACAAAATTTGTCTCGTCAATCTTAACTGGCGATTGAAAAAAGATAAAGACGTTATGATATATCACTAAGCATATGGATAGAACGCTTCAACACAAAGACAAGGAACTTTTATTATCTAACCGATGTGCTATCCTTAAATTTGTTGGTGAAACAGAGTTTATTCCTGTGGCATTTTCCAATCGTAGTTAGTTTTGTATTCTGTACCAGCTTCCAGAATCCATTTTCCATGACCGTGGACGAAATGGTGAGTTCTGAGGTCCTTCGCGAGATCGGGGTTAAGTGCTGCAGCCTGTCCTCCGAGATTTCTGTAAGCAGCGGCGTTCGCGCTAATAGCCATAGGAGCTTTAGTGTTTCCAATGTTCCAGTGATTGCTGCGGAGGTCTTTTAACAGATGAGA
>ENA-UOTZ01000022-UOTZ01000022.1-compost-metagenome-genome-assembly--contig:-NODE-22-length-93828-cov-11.525370_pt1 | contig 93828 bp, 64 predicted proteins | sample MGYA00238144_ERZ746983 | MGnify/ENA primary metagenome ERZ746983 (study PRJEB28759, sample SAMN06268863) | compost metagenome | isolation source: single cell | place: USA: California, Emeryville, Joint...
ATTCGGATGAGGACTATTGGGATGAATCCGATGAGGAAAGGCGAAGAAGAGTCCTCCAAGATGAGGATACCTCCGACGATAGTGAATATGACTCTGAAGAAGATTATTACAGTGATGGGAGCTATAGCGACTCAGAGTACTATGACTATTACGAAGAAGATGAAGAAGATGAGGTCGTCTATCCAAAACCAGGTTTAAAAACCTGCACGTATGATACCACAAGGAAAGGATTTTCGATTAAGTTCCTTACCCCCACCTACAAGAGAGGACATATTTTAATCAATCTTTACAGCGTTCTCTACCCAACTACTTTTGGCGGAGACATTACTCTAAATATTCTACAAGGAAATAAAGCATTGATTACGGAACTCACTTACGATGGCACGTGGCTTGATCCCGAAACAAGTAATAACTAAATGATAGTTCCTAGTTTGAACTAACAAATTTTTTTAAAAAATCATAGCTGGTACTATATTAAGCAGCGGCGTCACAATGTCCGTTTTCCCTAATACGATTTTCGATCTCGGAATCTACACTTTCACATTCCAGATCCCTGACGAGTTTACGGTTGGAGGTAAAATCTGGCTTCGCTACCCTCCAGACTTCATGATAAGCGATACTCCTCAATGTACCATCAACTCATCTCCAGTGCTGTGTTCGTACTCCACGGAGACAGACAGCATCGAAATCTTTGGAATCAGCAGTCCAATTTCAGCCAATACTAATATCGTTTTGGTGATTCATGGATTCCAGAATCCAAGTTCCTCAACCAATAAATTCAGTATTCAACTCTCTGCCCAGGAATACATCGCCGACGACATTTATTACTACCACCAAGCCGGAGTCTCAAGTTTTGGCACGAATCCAGCTGACAAAATTCTGATCTATTCAATAACTCCTTCTTCTAATACGACTGGTACTCTCATCAACCTTGCCTTTGAATTCACAGTCAGCGCTGCTACCAGCAGCGGAGATATCCTCTATATCTTACTCGACAACTTCCCTAAAATTTCAAGCAGTCTAACGACTTGCTCGATTTCGGATGGCACCACAGATACCGACCTCACCTGCGATACTAAATCTAAATTTATTACCGTTGACTTGGGAACTCTCACACTCACGACGACTAATACTTACACGCTTAGCATCGGGCCACTAAGATCACCTTATAACCCAGGACAAATGGGTCGAGTGACTTTCACGCTGGTCAATAGCGGCGAAACGACCGTGAAACAGAAAAGCTATGCTTCATACTATGGTTACACCATGCCTGTGTTTCGTTCCGAGAAAAAATACTTGAGAATATGGCAAGATGGAGTCGAAGCTTTGAGTTATCCGTACTACATCGGTACGAGATCTCACCCCTTCTATTTCAATACATCTGACGGGCTGAACTATGGAGATACACTTACTATCCAAATTACCAGCACCGGAATTTCGGGACTTCAGATAGCTCCTTCCATTCTTACTCTAGCCCTTGGAGGAGAAGTACAAGGCTTTACTATCGGCGTGGAGAGTGGCACTGGATCTGGAGAGTTATCATTCACTATCACTTCTTCTTCAGGCAATATATACGAAACTCCACCTTCAATTGAAATAGTCTTAACCAACGTGCCCACAATCATCAACACGCCTACTTTACTCAATGTAACTGCTGGAGCGAATTCTTTCTTCTATCAAATCTCATGCGATTACCCTCCGTTAACTGATATTACGTTGCAGTTGGCAAGCTCTGATACGTCAGCTATTACAATTGTCTATCCTCCAGATAGCACTAGTAATACCCTAACATTCACGAGTACAAGTTATACAGCAAATATTCAAATTGCCGCAACGGACTCAGCCTCCACGTCTGATACTTATACCATCGAATTAACCATTGGAGGAACAAATGCTGATTCATATTATCTCGATGATACAAAGATAGCAATACAACTGAACGATACAATCGCAGATTTAACAGCTTCTTATAATGTAACCTCTGTCAAATCAACTCAAGTTAGTTTCAACGTCACGACAAGCTGGTCTTGTGTGCTGTTTTATCAAGCGACTCCTTCTACTCAAACTACCTCGACAGGCGCGCAGGTCCTGGCTCTTCTGAATTCCAAAAATGCTCTCACATACAACGACTTATCCACTTATTCCAGCTACGGATTATTCAACATCTTTAGTGATGTGACAAACGCAAGCTATACAATTACTGGTTTAAGTCCAGAAACTGACTATAAAATAACCTTCTTCCCTTATCATTTGGATGGAACTTTCCTCACTTCGAAGACTTTCACAGTCAAGACAACAGGTAAAATATCCTTGCTGTTAAGAATGTATCAAAATTATTTCAAAAATAGAGACCGAAAGGCCTTACATATTGGCATTTGGATCACCTGCGGCGAATATGTCAAACGAAACCTACAATTACTTTGCATGCTCACTCTGTTCGTACTTATCAATCCCGGTATCTAGGTAATAAATCACTATTATCTGAGAGTAGCTGATTTTAATGTTTTTCACACGTTAGATTGACTAGTCCGAACAGACCATTATGCGATATGGCTAGTTACCTAGCCCAAAAGGCGACCAGAAGACTTCTTTCTGATGAAGGAACCGCTCTCTCTAACCTGGAAATTGACAAATCTTTGAGCGACTCCACTACTCAGATTCTGGCTGCACAGGCAACGACAATTCAGCAGTTACTTGGAGTTGATCCATCGCAGTTGTCCATGATCGATCCAACTCACTTGGCGAACACCATTACCTATGCGAATGAGCTTGAGGATCTTTCAATGGTCCAATTCACCACTAACATTAACTTCTACGTTCTTTCGAATAAAAGCTCGAATGTTAATGACGTGGCGAGCCTGGTGTCTCGCATAGACAATAACGCGAAGCTTGCCTATTTCTACTCTGTAATGGGCATTACTGATAGATACTATCTAAAACAGACAGGACGTATGGGAGGATCCAACGCAATATCAACGATTATCCCATCCTTCAATAAGAAAGGAGTCTTATTGAGAGGGCAGAACTATTTTGTACTTCAAGCTGAATTGAATCTCGAAGGAATGATCTATGCGGTTGCGCTCCCGATCAACTCCACGACTCCTACAGCGGCTCAGATAGCTCAAGGATTGGACAGCAAAGGGGCCGCTGCACTCGCAGCTGGTTATAATACATCAACCTACTCATCTGATGGAAATCTAAATCCAGTGAGAGTGACTCTTGCGAATCTGACTGCAGGTACTTCATACGATGTGTACTATGTCCCCGCATTGCAAATCCCTGGGGATATTAAGATCGGATCGAATGTATTTAGAACGCAAGGAAAAATCGCTGCGAACTCCAGTGGTTCGTCTACAACTTCCTCTTTGAGATTGAGTAATTACTCTTCTTATCATTCATCAGAGTTAATTCTAATTTTTTATTCGTCTAGGCTGCTTCGGAGGGCTCATTACGCTTATTACGCTCTTAATGCTGACTGTACTGTAAGCTTATGGATGCACTTGACTACACAGGGAGATTCTCAAAAAAGGGGATGAGAGGAACTTAGAAAGACGCCTACCATATTATTAAATTTTTTGTAAAACATATTTTCAGTATGAATAAGACCATATTTAGCCCATTTCAAATCCACGGAATCAATGCTAGGTTATATTAAGTTGATATATTTGAAATTATCAAATGGAAAAAAATCTTAAAGGGCTGAATCTGAAAAAATGTTTCGAATTAAATATGATATTGATGCAAAACACGAATATTATCATTGGTAAACAGGAAAAAGTTATTCTAAGGCTAATTACGATTATGCGCTCGCAACAATCATCTAAATACAAAAATTTTAGTTAATTTTATTTTTTTATCAAATAAGAATTCCAAACGATAATTATGTTTAATAGTCGAGATCGACTGAATTTTTGTAAAGAATCAAATTGGGTCTGTGAATACCCTAGAACATTCAATAAATAATTATTAATTCCCAATCAACAGAACTTTAGGGACATGAAAATGTACTCAAACAAAGTTGTTAAGAGTCGACTTTCATAATTTACAAGATTTTCATAATTTTTTGATATTGTCCTTTCATAATGTATAATGTAAATTATTCTTGCTCTCTTGAACCTCACTGATATGAATCATTAACTGCTGCCCTTTTTCTCTTTGAAGGGGTTATAGTTCAAAACTTTCCAAGAAATTGAGTTATGGTGTGCATATCTGCTGCTTTTCCTCTTCAGCCAACTGCGAACAGAGATGCTATTTGCCCTAAACAAGAGCTAGCAGTGGAAATTAGTCAAAAAGAAGTTTTCGATCTGAAATCTCAGAACTTGGAATCAAAATGCAGATTTGTAGGCAACTTATTTTCAATTTATCTTCGTTTTTTTGGTTTTTTTTTATTACGACGATTTTCAATTCTTGAATTTCATTTCAAATAATAGGAACTATAAATTCTAATACGATATATTGATCTGTCTCGCCGTAAATCCAACACTCATACTCTATTAATTTTGCTTGATTCACTTGAATTTTTGAATCATTGCAATATCTAGTTTTCTTTCAAATGAGAATCAGAGTTCTGATAGTGTAATGTCTGACAAAGAAAAAAAAAATTCACTTGTTCTGTTTGCTCCTCCTTGAGAGGAAATTCTATTGAGTTGTTATTCGATAAAATCATCAACTAATCGACATGGCAATTAAGAGAATTAAGTTATTAATTTCTATTAACACCAAAATCTAGCTGAAGCCTATAATCGATTCAAATAATGAGTGATAAGCCAACAAAAACTTGCAAATTCATTTTCCCTGACCTGGGCAAGTTCGTCGTGATGGATGTGCAAAAGAAGATCGTGCTTGAGGATATGAAGATCTCCTTTGCGAAGATTCTAAGCTTGAATCTTTTTGCAAAAAAACTCAGTTATTATTTCGAGACCACTCCACTGGATCATACTCGCACGCTTGACTACATCCTCACAATGAGAGAAATAGCTGAATCCAGGGATCCACAACTTCAGATAACGATAAAAATCGAAGAGATGGGCGCATAAGGTCAGCCATACCTATATTCTTGGAAACATCTCTTTTTTCGTTTATTCATTGATTTTTCAAGCCTTGGCAGTTAAGAGCTCATCACATGAGACTTATTCATTCGTTGTTTTCATTATATTTCTCAATATACCTTGTATTAATATTGCTTTTATAGATTGATAGTGGTATATTGCTCTAGTCGTCGCGAATTGATGGTCAATTAAACAGTATTCTTGCTATTGTAGGAAAGGGTCTTGATTATGGAGAGAATTATGTTAGAACAGCCTCGATTTTCTTTAGGCTACTTTCAGACAGGAAGAATTCCTTTTTTTTTTTGGAAATGAACGAGTCAAACCAAACAGAAAGAAATTCGTGTCTATTTCAGAAAGAGAAAGAGTGGCGAAATATCAAATCCACTGCTGATTTTTCATTAATATTCACTCATTTTGAAATTTCATTGTGTCTCATATCTAAAGGTACTAAAGACCCCGCCAGGTTTATTACTCGAGTAAAGTTGTCGAAGGTTAGGACACCTCAAATGCGCGAATAAATTGGGAAATCATTTGTATTACTGCAAAATTGTAAAAATTGGCTTTCTTATATAATCAAATTCAAGACTACTAGAATAAGTAGCAGCGAAAATTCGGAACCATTGTGATTCTGAAAACATCTCGCGGATACGCTAGAGGAAAGTTAGGTAGATACATTTCAATAACTTACTCGATTTCGTTTAAAATCCACACATATGTCTTGTTTAAAAAGATGAAATTTGTAACTTTTGCTTACATTTACATACTTATGATGATGAAAAACCAATGCCGACTCGAAAAATCAATATTTAACAACGAAGAAAAACCACTAAATTTTTCCAAATGTCTCAAGGATTGAGTAAGTCTGTTTGCAATTTTGAGGACATGGAAGCATAATTAATAATAATAACAGGCGAATCAAGCGACTACACCTTCTATCCGATCAATACAAATAACCATTCCAGTAGACTTTTCTTTGAACCTTCTTTCTTCTCATAATGAGCTTCAGATGTATTGCTCTTCAGAGAAGCAGCTTCTTGAGTATGCAAGTTTGATGGCTCTTTTCTCAAGTTGTGAGAACTTAACTGCATGAAACTTTTTAGGCCATCATTCCTCTGTAATTTAAAGGTTTTTGAACTCGCAGTAATCACCTAAGAACAATTTTTCAGCATCAAATATTCTGAGATAATATCTCACCCCACACAATAGTATAGCAAATAGGAATCCAAAACGCAGTTTCATGGTTAGTTTCACTCAAAGTGTAAATTGATAATTATAGTCTTTCAATTTTTCTTTCTGTTTAAAAGAAAGACTTTAGAATTCGGCTCGTCGTTTTTTATCAATCTCGAAAACGAAATTCTCAAAAATTGATCTTTCCAACTATTCATTTGGCCGTTTACTCAAAATCCCGGAACGGATACTTTTTCTTGAGGCTGTAGCAAGAGAGTTTTAAACGAAATGGAAAGTTATTTTAATAAAAACTGATTCGTTGCTCGTAATAATGGTATTTGCAGTGTAATATCTTATGTGTTTGTAACTGAGGACCAGAAACGACTCTCTCTTTTGGAAGTAAAAGGAGATCTTTCTTCCCTTACTGAAGAAGTAGGAAAATATTGTCCCTGACCCATAGGCAGACTGATTCTATTATACACATTGAAAACTGATTAAATTGATTTCTCTATACCTGATCATCACTAATATAATTTTGAGAATAACTTACATTTTCAATTTCAATGCATTTTGTTCATTTCACGCCTTTTGTATATTTAACTCTGGTAACCATCACCAGTAGTAGAGCAGTAGGAGAGAAAAAATTCAAAAAATCTTCTCGTTAATCGATAAAAGAGCCTGACTGCTATTCTGAAAGTCAGTTTGAGTCCATTTCTACACAAATTTCAATAATTTTTTCTATCCTCTAATAGAGTGAGAATCTCTTTAGAAAAGGAGAAGGATGACAGACAGGTTTTGGAATAGTATTTGCATCGAGGAGTATAGAAATCATTCTTTAATAGATAATTAGAATTACTTCAATGTTTTCGCTTCTTAGAACCTGAATACTACTTTAAAACTTCGTCATGCTAGAATTTTTCTTCGAATCTGTTCGGCATTACTTATATTCTCTGAGAAATAGCAAGCAAAGGTCCTTCAAAGAAAAAAGGCCAAGCATATTTGATTTTGAGGCAAGCTATTGAGAAAACTTTTAAAGGAGTAAGATCAGGCTATACAGGAAAAAATAACTCATTCCTATGAAAAATCCAATTATTTAGGCTAAGGAAGATTAATGCTAAGCTTTTGTGATAATTGCAAAATTCGAGATTTGAGGCAATTATGATTAAATTCTATAATAATTATATTAATTTGAAAAAACAAAATATAGAGCTTGAATATTTTAAAGGTATCGAAAAGATATAAAACTGGCATGTAAGTAGTGGTAATCACGGCTTCAAGAGCTTTTATACTATTCACGCAGCAGCAAAAAATTTTCGATTCAAACTTTCTTTGTATTGAGAATCGAAAATCTTTCAATTTTTGAAATATTTTTAGTATTGGTAAAATATCGTAATGATACAACTAGGGTGTACCTAAAAGGATCATTTTCTTCGAATAAAATCATTGTTTGTACTCTATATGTATTGGTTAGACGAGTTATCCAATTTCAGATGAAAATGGCTGTTCTTTGGGTATCCTATTTCAAATGAAAGAATAATTAACATAAAAATTCTGGGAATTGGTGCAGTTCTAAAGAAATTCAAGATCGCTCATCAAATATCGAAATGGGAAAAGTATGAACTATTAATAATGGATTCGAAATAAATTAACATTGAAATTGACTCCGAAATAGTATCAAAATCGCCATAATCTAATTGAATCAGGGCAAATAGATAAGCAACAAGCACTTTAAATAACCAATCTGAAAATAACATACAGAATGAAATAGCAAATTACTGCTCTTAAATAATTCACTTATCCATGAAGCTTATGACTGGTTTTTGTCATTAGTGATTCATAGTGAAGGGCAAAAACAATTTACTGTATCATATTACTAGAGGGAACCAATTTGGGCATGACTATTTCTAAGCTAGCAACAAACTAATTGCCTAGAATTGAAGGAAGAATGAATGAGATTTTAGAATATTATTGGTTTATGGGAATCTATGCCCCCAATTCCTCAACGTATTAAGAACTTCTACCTTTCATTTTCAAGAGTACGTTCAAAAATAATTAATTTACCTCTGCCGAAAATCACATTTTTCGTTAGATTCCTTGCGAATTCCTTTATCAACTAAGAGAGAAATCATTTTTTCGCAAGCATCCAATCTCATGTGCCATTGAAATTTTGCGATTTGAATTTCAGCAAGTATAGTATTGGTTCTATTGACAAAAAATATTTCATTTTCTTTTAAAAAAATTCTGTGAATAACCGGATATTAGTCCCAGAGTGGAAGCATATTATTGGTGGAATGCCACTATCGAATCACAAGTTTTTTGCTAGCTCACATAAAGTTTGCTTCATCATCATTAATGAAGTCCCCAAAATACGTTGCGGTTATGACAATTATCATGCGACGAAAATATGGTTACAATTTCGATTGAACGATATATCAACAAGGGCTCAACAATTGTATGCATCCGTTGAGTGAGATTATCAGCTTTAAATCCAACTCAAAACTGTGAAAAATCTCGAAGTTGAGCTAGTATGTTGTTTGCCAGAAACGGACAGCAATTATCTTCAATCTACAGCCAATCGCGTTGCATCACGGAAGCATTTGATACAATTCTCAAAATTTTCATACCTTAAGCCACGAAAAAGTATCCAATTGCAATTGAAAATAAAAAATATTTGATATAGAGCAAACAAATGGATTTCGAAAGTGACTCAACCAATATAACAACTTCGCTCAAATACCTCAAAGACAACCTTGAGCAAGTTTACATGAAACTGAGTAAACGAAATCCTCAGAGAGAAGCCAGTGATTTTATTCAAATTGCAAGCAATGTAAACTAGCATTCTATTTTTTCATCATTACCACCTCATTCGTGCAGCCGAAGCTGGACAATCTCGACGCTCAATCAGGCCAAGTTGGAAGCAATCTTCAAAACTCTTTTGAAGTCCTCAAGAAAATGCTGCAATACGTGGAAACAAAAAAGGAAGCTATCGAAAGAGATGATAATTCCGATTTTCTTTCGGAGTTAAGCTCTTCACCCAATATCGAATTTGTAATAATTTTTGAAGGGTGCTATTGTGACTGACAAATTTTAGGAATTGAAGTTGCTTAAGGAGACGATAGACGAGCAAAAATATTCAATTGCGGAAACTAAAAAGCTAAAAGAATCCCTCCAAAACGTTTGGAACAGCAACTAAATCCAAATTGCTTGGGGTTTTATGGCATTGAGGATATACATTTTCCATTACTTTTGCGATAGATGTGTTTAGTTTTTGAGTAATTTGATTAGAGGCCATTGAAAGATGTTGGTTTTCATTTTAAATATAAGAATTTGGAGTTCGTTATCTGCGGTCTTGATGAGAGTTTTATACAGACTAATCGAATCGGAGACATATTTTACTCTTCTAGTGATCATATTCAATTTTCCTACGCGATTGATTTTGTACACATATAGGGTGAATATACTCGATGTAAGATATTAATTCATTTTCATTGGCTTGTAGTAAGCAATGAATTTGTTTAGAATTCTCTGAAATCTTCACATCGACGGCGTGTAGACGAATTTCAGTGGAAAGCTACAATACTATATTGAAAAATCGCCTATTTTCATCAATGTACGTACAGAATCAAATCAGAAATAACGAAAAACAGAGCTGACTTCTCGAAATTGTGCGTGTATTTAATGGGATGATGTTTATTGTTCAGTGCTCATTTTTGTTGTTTTTTTGGGTCTTTGTTATATATTTTTCGATATCTTATTCCCAATTTATTTTGCTAGCTCATAGTGATTTAGTTTAGTGAATCTTTTAGTATTTTTTTATGATAACTCGTTTCGAGTATAATTAACTTCAACTATATCACTCAAAAGCAAAAGATGTTTTTATGAATCACACTTCCGATGAGTAATGATTACTATTGATTTGAATAGTTAGAAAATAGTAAAAACAAATGTTATTTACTAGCCTATATTCTGAACAAGTCTCGAAAAAACTATCTTAAATTGGAACCACCCTTATCGAATGAAGCTATTTTGCTTCTATTTTCAATGAGCATGTCTTCAGTGCTATAGAGCTCTCGTATTTAGAATAGACTTGAATAGAGATTTACTATACAGCACTGCTTTAGTCCGAATAATGACAGAATCAATTTGATCTGAAAAAAATTTGGAATAATAATAATTAATAATTTGAAATGTCCACATTGGTTATTATTCATTTTCCAATTGAAATATTCTCTTGATGAATTGAATTCTGGTATTTATGGTGGATTGAATGTAATAATTGCGTTTCCTCAATATATGTATTGGGTAAATACAGCCTTTTAAGTCCAAACTGATGTAATAGGTTTTCATCGAATCTTCAAAATTCTATTCTTTATCCAACTCTTGTAGTAATGTTTGATTTTTCCAATCGAGTAGAGGTAAAATATGAATTGAAATCGAAAAAGCACAAACTTTGTGAGAATCAAACCAATGACATTGAATAGAATCCATAATTACATAAAATAAAATGAGATAAAAAATGTTTTTCAGAAGAACAAAATTGCAGTATAATGTTTTAGCTATATAACAGGCATAATCAAATTCAATATTCAATTTAAGTTCCGTACTATTTCAAATGGGATCAAAATTAATTAAAACAACTCTTGTTTCAATAAGGTAATTAGGCAAAAAATTTGAGAAAATGAAAAATTGAAAGTCCCTTCTCAAGCAGGTTGAGGGAAAAATATGCTTTATCCATAATAATCTTATCCATCAGAGCAATACTAAAATATCATTTCTAGACGGTGTTGCAACCTTTCTGGCTAATATATATTTAGCTAAAGTTTTGTATTGAATCATTCATTTCATTTAACATTTGCAAGTAAGGTTCCAAACACACTCCCTAAATGGCAATATATGAGGGGATATTTTGTAGAATCCGTGAAATTTCAAACTTAATTTCAGTTTTTTAAAAATGATGGAAACTGATATTAGTGTAGCGTCTATCAAAATTGAATTAATCTCGCACATCATGTATTCGTAAATCATCCACCTGGTGCTCTAATGAAATGCCCTTCTATTGACAGCGAATTTGAGAAAATATCTATCTCAATAGAACCAGCAGCAAAATACTTGAAATAATTTTACAACTGCTTTTTAATATAGAAAATAAATTGCAAGCTAAAATCAAAGCGCATTAGACCAGATGGCAGAAGTTGATTCATATGTTTCAATCAAATCTACTGATATGCCGGATGATATGCTCAGAGATGCCATCACTGCAGCAGTTCAGGCCCTCGAGCTCAAAGAAGACGATAAACCATGGGAAAATCAAATCGCCAGTCACATAAAGAAAGAATTTGATAAAACTTATCGCCCTTCATGGCACTGCATTGTTGGACAAAATTTTGGATCTTATTTTACGCATGAGAACACCAATTTTGTGTATTTTATGATTGATGACATTTGTATACTTCTTTGGCGGTCTGCATAACTTACTCCAGTAAGTTCATGAAAAATCGATAAATACACTAGCTCGCACTCAAAATATAAGCCGCTCTTTCTTAACTCTGAAGCTGGAAGTGATGACTCCTTGAATACGTTTTAGATAGCAGAATTGAGTTGTTACTTCTATTGAATCCCAGTTAACTGAAAATTGAATACATAATTCGAGCAAGAAGGGTATACTTTTCAAGATTGAAAGCAAGAAAATACTTCAGTAGGCAACATAATCATTCAATTTCGGTAAATTGGTACAGCTTTTCGTATTGTCACAAATGTAAGTGTCAATCTAACTTGCTGAAGATTGGCTATTAGGAAATTTTTGTAAAACTACATCATCTAATTGGGACGAACTATTCGCAACTATCGAAAACGCTCATATCTTAGTTGGAATAATATCCACGTTCAACCTTCATCCGCAGGGAGAATTTTTGAGAAATTTATCCAAGGAAACTCTTGAGCTATTCGAGCTCGAAAAACTACCTGTCCCAACAGTTGTAGATAACTCAGTTTGTGAAAAGTGAGTCTTAGAGGAGAGAAGAATTTCATAATTTCTGGAGCTCTCGAACAAAAGAAAATAGATCTCTTCAATCCAAGCAGCTAACCTCCTCCTATTCGTAAAGACAAATTGATTAGGTTGTCTCCAACTCTTGTAATTCTTAACAACTACTATCTTTTAAAAGAAGTCCCACACAAATTTCGGTATTGAACCTTTTTACAGAAATAAGGTGCAAGCAAATAAGAACTCCAAGTTGATCTTGAGTTTGATAAGAAAAAAAAAATCGGAGTGAGTAATACAATCGGTACCTTGACAATAAAAAATATTTCAGCGTCATTTGCATTGAGAACCAGCGCTTTCATCACTCAAAATGATTTCACACTATCCGAAACCAAAAACTGCCACTGAGGGAGAACTCAGAGAAATCCTTTTCAATGATTCTGCCGTTTTACACAGGTACCGAACGTCATTTACTTGGACTAGCGACCTAAAGAGCCTACTTGTGGTCAATAAAGCCTCCTTTCGCTTGAAAATCCCTTTTACTCATAAATTCTGCTCTCAAAAGTTCCAAACTCTTGCCTTGGATTACATAGATACGTCATCAGTTAACTACCTCAATGAGCCAATACAGCAGTTGAAAAATGGCCTCACTCAAATCGAAAAGCAAACGCAAAATAAACTAATTTTCATGGTTTGTATGGCGATCCTCGTTTCCCTTTTATCGCTGGGGACGCTTGTATTTTGTATCGTCAGATTATTTCAGCCGCATCCACATCATGCAAACTCAGAAGAAAGACATGTATACCATTTCTACTTCGTCGGTCTTTTAGCTCCTTTCATTTTTATACCTGCTGCTTGGAGAATCTTTCAATCAAGAAAAGAAAAGCTGTTGACCAAGTGGTTGCCTTCACAGTTGGAAAAACTCGTTAATAATTGCTATCAAAGTTTCAACATGAATGGGATTGACTTAGAGAAAGAAAATGAAGCGAATCGATTGAACCTATCGAGCTCGCTTCCTCGACTGCTTGTTAGTGAATATTGGCCTAAACGTGAAAGCTTGCAATTGTAGATATTAAATTGTTATTCTTTGGAAGACGGAAGTGTTCATATGTCGCAAATAATTCTAGATGTTTTACGTTTATGTTATGAACTAGTCTGTCAGGAGGAAAGTCAACTCTCAAATATGTCAGATAGTCTATTTTTATACAGTAAATCTTATGAAAAACTACGGCTAAAACCAACCAGTTTTATAGCATGACAGGGTCAGAAACAGTTGATTGTTTAACTGTCAATTTGATAGTAGAACTTGCCTTGGGGGAGTACAAAAACAGAAAAGAATACCTTTCAGTTTTGCTTTTGATAATAGCACGTTTCCATGAGCATTAAAAGTCGCATTGCATAACTTTTTTTACATCTTTAAAAACAAAAAATGAGGTCTCTAATAATAATTGCTGAACAATGAAATGAAAAGAATAAGAATGCCTACAGCAATGTTGAGGTTGCAATGAGTTTGAGTTCTCTTTCAAATGGTAAAAAGAGGAATCGACTCTTAATCCTGAAAGAGAGTTATCGAACAGAGATATTAAATTCTACCAAATTTTATCAAAAAATCAAATAAAATATTTTCTGCTCATAATGGGAGCAAGATCTTCAACGCCTTCTGAAACAACCGAAAAGAAGGAAACTAAAGAACTTCCAAAATGGCTCACAGATGACACAAATTTTTTGCCGATCGACAAAGCAAAACAAATCGAACCAAATACTGCGAAAATCTCTATACTATCATATAACATTCTAGCTGATACCTACTGTGATGGAAATTACTTTCGTTCAAGTGATCCAATGTCTCTAGATTTTGGGCAGCGAGCTCCAAAAATTGTAAACACATCTGTCGCGTTGTCCATAAAAATTCCTTCATGCAGATCAACAAAATTAAAGAATTGGATGCGGATATTATTTGCTTACAGGCAAAATTTCCTCGTTGCACTCTCTAACTTTTGACAGGAAGTGGACAACTATACCAAATTTTACAAGAAGGAGTTAGAAGATTTGGGTTACGAACTCTATTTCAAAAGACGAAAAGCCAGACCCGATGGTTGTCTTATCGGAGTGAAAATTGACAGGTAGGCTCACAATTCTCAATATGTTTGATCATCAATTCTATTAACCTCTAGAGAGTTGAAGGTGTTGAGCCAAGAATACTTGGACATGGATATTGAGCATAGGTATTCGATTGAGGGTGAATTTAATCGAGATAACCTGGCTATATACCTTCGAATTCAAGACGTAAATCAAGGCAGTTGATTTCCTGTGTGATATCATAGGTTTAGTGCAAAAATGGCCAAAGAGTATTGAATGTTTTGAACACTCACTTTTTTTGGGACCCGAAAGTGGATCATGTGAAATACCTCCAGATGTTCCTGATGCTACGAATGGTGAGTTTTGTCTATTGTGCAAAATTCATGAACTGTGATCTCAGGTGAATAAGTTGGTGAAACCCGATGAGGCAGTAGTTTTCTGTGGAGATTTGAATTGCCTGCCAACCTCAAATGCAGTGAGGATGATATTAACTCAAAAAGGACCGAAAGAAAAGTTTGTCGAGATGCTTAAGCCTGAAAAATTCAAATATTATCAAGAAATTTATGAAGACTTTCTTGTGCTAAAATCCCCTTTTAAATGGGATGGAGCCTACCAAACTTATAAAAACATTATTGGCCAACCCTCCAAGGACTCAGGTTTCCCTGATTATACAAACTACACGGACAAGTGGAGAGGGACGATTGACCATATATTTTATACACCTAACACGTAACTTTTCACTTTCAGGCGGTTTCTCTTCACTTTTTTCATTCAAACAGGCTAACACCCCTTAAAATTCTGAGGATTCCCACCCCTGAGGAGATCAAGAACAAAGGCTTGCCTAATCTTCGACATCCATCTGATCATTTGCCGATCATGTCAATTTTCGAATACAATACCAAAATATGATTTTCTTGATAGCTACGGTTTTCCTTTCATCATCCATTCATGAAATGCATAAACTATAAGCAAATAATCAAGAAGATATTTCAATAATACCTATTAAAGTTTGAACATTAATTGCTGGTTTTAAATTTCAAATGAGTAAGGTCTTCCAAATTTTGCATGTAAACAGTGATAAACCTAAATTCCATGAGCTCCAAATGAGATCTACATGGCAATGCTTGAAATGCACAGCCATTAGCTAAAAGCAACGACAAAATTATGCACTCTCTACAATTATTGACACAACTTTCTCTTTCTCATTAAAGTGGAAGAAAAGGAATTGAATTACGTATCTATTAGTTTTTGCTATTTACAGCTCCTAAAGCAGGAGGTAGGTTATCCCTCCGAATAGGAGAATTACAAACATAATCAATATTAGATTAAGATCGCGGTTATCGAATAAATCGCTCTGAGATCTCTGATATCGCTTTGCCTCTTTGATTGCTTGACTGAAGACTTGAAGCAGACTCATATTGGGATTAATTTGTGATAAAACTTTAGGATCGAGGTATGAGACAGACTCTTTCTTTTGGAGCCTATTGCCATAATTGGTCAATTAATTGTTTAAATATAATCTTCAATTTACTTCGAGGTTGAAGAGACTTCAGTCTTCGATTCGCTCTTTAATTTCTCCGATATTTTCTTTTTTGTAAGCATTGGCTTTTCTTCTTTAGCGTTTAACTGCTGTAATACACTGATCCTGTCGTCTGTAAAAAAGTTAATTTTCAATGATAATCAAGTAAGTTGTTACTGAGGATGCGGATGGCCCCCAGAACTCGGTTCTCAGCGCTTTGATACTCTTCTCGGAAATTTGGGTTTTTCAAATCAATTCTTGAAAAGAAAGAAATTTTATTTTCTGAAGATTCAAAATGAGTTATTTACCCGATTGTAGTTGCAATTTCTTTCTGATAGTCTTTTAGAGATCTTGGATCATGTATTGATGAGAACTCTTCTAATCTTTTTTTCAGAGTCTATTTCATTGTTAAAGAGGAGAGAAAAACGATTTTGATTACCAAAGCTCTTCCAAGCCTTTTTTGAAGGTCTTCAAGGGTGAGGTCCTCTAACTTGAAATCACTTGCTTGTTTGTTTTCTCTAGTAGAAATTTCAACCTCTGGATCAGTCTTTGCTGCCTCTTGAGATGTGTATTGCTTAAAAGATCCTCCTGTGTTCTTTCTGCTTCTCGGTGAATTTGGTTTTGTCGATCCGTCGGAATGACAGTCATCGGAGCCTTGACTATTTTGAGAATTAATTCTAGCATCTAATTCCAATTTCTCTTTTTCTGCAGCAACTTTTTTTGCTAATTCCTCAGCTCTTTTTTCTTCCGCAACTAAAGTTTCTAACCGCACATTCAATCTTGCTAGTTCTTTCTGAACGTCGGAATTCTCTGGCTCAATAGTCAAGGCGATTTTCAAATTCTCCACTGCGCTTCTATACTCTGCTGAAGTAGCATTTGCGTTGGAAGTCAAAGCTTTAGCTCTTCTATAGAGAGCTTTCGTATTGTTTGGATCCAGTTTGAGTACTTCATCGCAAGCAGCCTTGCTATTTTTGAAGTCTTGAAGACGCAGGTAACAAATAGCGAGATTTAGATAAATGCTCGTTTTCAGATTCCTCGATGTTTCAATTTCTTCTGGGATATCTCCTTCGTAGTCAGTGTAAATCAAATTCTCATCAGAGATGCCTATTAAATGGCATAGGAATAAAGCATTAGCAAAGAGAAAATCATTGTTACCCTCATTCTTCCAACGAGGATTGATGCTTGAAATAAATCGAAAGATAGAAAGTGCCTAGTGTGATAAAATTAGGCTTAATTATTGGTAAACCGCAACCTCTTCATAGATCCTGGCTGCCTTCTCGTAATTTTGCGAGCTGAATTCCTTATTTCCTCTAAGTTTAAGCAGTTCTGAGGCTACGAATCTCTGATAGAATCCCTGCTGTCGAACAGAATTGTATTTATCTTTGTTGTAGAGACCTGCTTTGATAAAGAGAGGCTGGGATTCGAATTTTTTTCTCTTCTCAAGCATTTGAGTAGCTTTGTTTGATGATTGTTGATACATTTTTTCTCTTTTGAAAAGTTACTGTAGAATTCAAGATATTGAATAGTGTTTTAGTTGAACGAATTAAATTTTAACTCCTGCTGCAGATGATAACGCCAATTAAAGCCAATCAGTTCTTTGAATTTCAAAATTATTCAGTATAATAAATTTGGCTCGCGCTTCAAAGTTTGTTTCCTCCAAAGTCCATACAGCATTTATCGAAAGATCATTTCTGAACCAACCTTCTCGGCATTCCTCACATTTTTTATGAGAGCAGTATTCTTGCGTTTAATTCCAAATTCAAGAGAATAAAGACTTTGAAGCTGCAGATTGAATATTGGTTTGAAGTTAAAAAAAAAGCGGGAAAGAAGCATTTTAGCTAGTGAGATTTTATAATATTACGAGATTTTATTGCTATCAGAAGTTTGTAGCACCTTTCTCCTAATCATTTAGAGATGGTTTCATTTTTGTTGTTTGTTGAACTTAGACTAACGCTTTTAAACATTTTCTTGTCGTTGATGGGCGGGTCTTTGCGTTTTGGATTTGGTGAGAAAGAAAAAAAGAGAATATCACTCAAATTCTTCTTTTGCAATTTCCGAATTTGCGTAATTAAATTTAGATCGGAATTTAAGTTAAGGTTGAGAACATCCTAAAGAGAACATGGAAAATTAACTTCTTGAATCACCAACTCAATAATCAAGGTGCTGCAAGTCACGCCATCAGAGAGAAGTTCACACGTTTCTAGTCTTGAAAATTCATTTTCAAATATGCAGTAACACAAGTAACATAGGAACTTCAACAATAATATATACGATTTATTTACTATAGTTTCCTCAATACAACAAAAACTTACCTCTAAATTTATGACATGAAATAAATTTTTTACAGAGTACGATCCAACTCAGACGCTCCCAGCTTGAGAGTTCCAAATTTATCGGTATTTTGGTTTTCTACAGATTTTCTCTTGCATTTTTGTTACGCTAAATTTTCATCGATCAATTTTGTATCGTCAAACTTATCCGACTTCTCTGCCTCCACTGAAGCAGTGTAAGTAAAATCTTTTAGAAAATCAAACAGTTGATAAGCTCCTCATGAACGAACAGATGGCTTACCTTTATAAGAATCTAACGATTTCGTGTTCAAGAGCCAGTCTTGCACATTTTCGATCGGACTTTCTGCAAACTCCTAATATCACATTGAATTAACTGAGTGGTTCACTAAATTACCGGACTGAAGTTCGAGACATCAAGTTCCCCATTTAACTTTGGAACAAAAGGTGGTAGGATTTCTTTTCTAAGTAGCGCATCCCATTTTGTTCCATAGAACCACGGGTGATTTTTCACTTCTTTTGCCCCATTGGCTCCGAGCCTTTTCGCTGGGTCTTTTTCTAATAGCCTCGTCAACAGATCTTTGACTGACGGTGAAAAAGTGGACGGATATCTTGGATATCCGAAGACAATCTTATCGAACAGTTCGTTTTCAAAGACTTCTGAGCACTCCGTAGTGTAAAACGGAGGGACTCCAGTCAAAAGCTCATAGATGAAGCATCCAAAGGTCCACCAGTCGACAGGCTTGCCGTGACCTTTCTTCAAAACGATTTCAGGAGCGAGATACTCGGGAGTCCCGACGATTGATAAAGCATCTTTCGCTCCTTTTACTCCTCGTTTCGAAAGGCCAAAGTCAGTGATTCTGATGTACCCAATCTCATCGATTAGAACATTCTCTGGCTTAAGACTAGAGTATTTTAGAATTTCAGTTGCTGGGAAAACCACTTACTCTCTGTAAATAATGTCTTTGCTGTGGACATGCTCCAAAGCCAACAGAACCTGCGCTGCATAAAACCTTGCCCTATTGTATATTGTCTAGTTAGCCATCGCTGCTAATAAAAAGAAGTTTACTGATCCGCTGAAATATCTCCTCTTCATTAGCAGGTTAAACAGCTCGCCTCCAGGGCAGTAATCAAGTGCAAAGAAAAGTTTTCGATCATTTTTGAATGCATAAGCGAGTCTGATCACGAAAGGGTGGTCTACGGAGACCTAGTACATAATGCTTTATGAGTAGAGTGCCAGGTGGAGAAAATACCAAGGCGTTTCTTTCGGTTTTGATGTGTTCTTCTTGCTTTTTCTTTCCAACCTGATCTCTTTTGATTACCTTCAATGCGTAGTTTTTCCCAGTAGATTTTCTCTGGACAAGAAGGACTTTCGCAAAAGAGCCTTTCCCGATGACAGAAAAGAGAAGAAAGTCATCGAGGGTGAGGTTCTTTTTATATTTGGTTTCCATGTTGTTGTTAATTCTTTATTATGTTCTGAGCGATTAGCTAATAAATTATCAAGTTTTTGTTATTCTGATGTGAGTTCTTCATCATTCCAATTTGAGTCATTAAATAATCGTTCTCTAAAGCTCACCTTGAATGCATATTAATAGACAACAATGAGAATAAGCCTGATTCAATAATAAAAGTTATCAATAGCCGCCTTCTATGCGAAAAAGAAAAATGCGTTTCCAATCGTTCCAGAAAAGAACAAGTTATGCCAGAGCGCAAATGAACCATTGCAAGCTACTTATTAAATTTATAGCTGCTCCTAATGAAAATGAGTTTGTTTGATAAAGTCAAGCTTTTTAGACAACCGAATAGGGAAGATTATTTTCAAAGTTACGTGTTCCTAAAGGGTATGAAGCTGTCATGGTTAACAAGTGGTCAATGCTCTTAAATTTGTGAAAATTGTGATGTTGATCAACTATACTGTTCTCTCTGGTAAAGATTGCCCACATCAATGAAATTTTATTGATCAGTATTGTATGACTCATTAAAGCTCATCTCTTACTTGGTTAAGAGGATTAGAAGTTTAATTAATTGTTAGCATAAAAAATTATGCGTTATAGAAGGTTCCTCTTAAGATGAGTTATGTTCTGAAACCAAACGATCTAGAGGAAAAGCAAAGTTGAGAGATCTCACAAAGAAATGGCTTTGAGGCAGTTTAAATTAAGAGATGTGTTAGATTATCGATAGCAGTAAACCATTTTCAGAACTTTAGTTTAATACTCATTTTTTTGCCTCTCAACTCATTGATTTCGTGTTAATCATTCTCTAATCGCAATAGCGTCCAGATAGTGGTTTCTTTAAAGACAAGAGCATCTTCTCATTCATTCACTCACTCAATATTTATTTCGACTATTTGTTTCTCCCACGGGGTTTCTACTATCCAATTGTTAGATATTCAGCCTTCCAATAAATATTTTGAAAATCGCACTCAACAAATCGCTTTATAACATGAAGAACATGTGATCATACTTCATCGCGTTAGACCACTCAGTTGAAAAAAGAGAATCTCTCTCTGGCATTCAAAGCAGAGCTAAGTATTTCCGTCTGGACTTTAAGATTATTTGTAAAGTTCCAGTTGAATCTTCGGAGTTTTGAGAATCTCTAACTACTAGCATTATTCCAACTCTAAGTTTTCGAGCTTAAAAGTCACAACGACAATATTTTAAACTTAATTTGATGAACACTTTTTTTAAAACAACTATAAAAATTTGCCGCAATATAATATCCCGAATTTTTAGACATAACTTGATGGAACAAGAAGAGAAAAAGCTAAATGGAGACAACGACTCTCAAGAGATTATGGATCTTGAAAATGAAGGTGACGTCGAAGAAATATTTTCCGAGAAAAAAAGTGAAAAGGAATTCGATAGGTTCATTGCTATAGTAAATGACTGCACTCAATTTCTTAAAGAGGCCTTAAAACCTCCTCCAACAGGAGGCTCTGTGACTTTTGTGGAGTACCGTGGTGTTGCTTGGCAAGGAATCTTAAAGAGCCAAGAGCTGTTGATGGAAAGCTACAAAAAACCGAATCTTACACATCCATTGATCAAATTTATGACCAATGTACCAAATAGAGGCGACAAAGACCCAGAAATATCTTTATTCCAGCATTTGTCGGAGTTTATTGGAGATTTCTGTCTTCTGAACGAGCTCAGATACGAAGACTTGGAAGGGTTATTTGGCAATTCTAATTTTATGCGAAAAACTCTCGGTGGACCTAACGCCAACACAGGTTTTGAGAGATACTTAAGAAATGAATACTATGAGAACACGTTTTATGCGTTTTTAATGGTGATGACCTACTGGGCGCTGCTGCTTATTCAGAACGCTAAGCAATTGGAAGAGTTATATCTGCAAGGGAACAATTTTAAACAAGTCACTGAATATAACCTAGTTTACTATTTGTCCATGAAATCACTTGATGGAGTCGTTGAGAATATCGAGCAATTGTTATCAGAAAGCAACCCTGAAGCAGTCACGCTCGAAACGTTTACGGAATATTTTAAGGATAGAGTAGAAATGATCCAAATGTTGGCCAAGCTGGAAGATTATGTCTCCAAAATCGCCGGTTTCAGCCTCAGGGACTCATTAGTCGAATACGTGACAAGTAATCTTTGTTTTCATTGTTCTCTATTTATAACTTCAATCAGAGTGTTTACCCGCTTCCTGACCTTCTCATTGTGTTTTATTTATCGTTTTCTTGCAAGCATGAGATTGAGAATGATTTTTCTTCTAGTGGTGGCATTATTCGCTAAAGAATACAAGGTTTTGCCGACAGAGAAAGATCCGACTACCTACGAATTTGTGAAAGATATTGATTCTAACGAGAATGGAGATATTCAATTTGAAATTGATGAAGATGGACAGCGGGTACATCGGATATCCTGGGAACCAATTGATGAAATTTTGAAATTTGCATTGCTCCAGACGATTAATCCTTCCACGAAGCCTATCAACTGCATGTTCCATTATGTCCGAGAACTGTTTGAGTAAAAATTTACTCCCTTTCTGATTGAAAAAATTAATAAAATTCACGAAATTATATAGATATCGGTTTTCAGAATGCACTGAGCTCCTTTCTCATATTGACAGAAAAATATTATCATTCGTGGAACAGAAGATTACGGAGGTTCAAACTGCTTCTATTACCCAAATTTCAAAAAAAGAGAGAAATTTGCAATTCGCTAAAGATCACAGTAAGCTGCTAGGGTGGCTAGGAGTTGTGGTGCTGAATACCCATACAACACAAGACCTGTTAGAAGAAAAAAAAAAAGTTATGCTTTTCTTGAGAAGAGAGCTAAGTGAACTCGAAAGTATGCTTTCATAAACTCTGTTTCATTGTAAATTAATTCTTCGTCTTTGATATATGTTTCAAGCTTCAGATAAGAATATATTTCGATAAATATATATATCAACTTTCCTTAAATACTTTATTCGAACCAAACTGTATATCAATGGACGCAAAAGTAAGTGTATGGTCGACAGCTTATAAATGAGGCAAAAAACCTATCTTCATCATCTCTTAAGATCTGATGAACTCTTCAAGAACGGGGTTGTCCGAAATCGCCTTATCATTGAGAATTTTTAGAAGATAAGTCTTCAGAGCCATTTTTCTATATTCGATAAGACGGTTGTCTCGTTTGGACACCATGAAGCTCAGGTTGCCCTTGTATGGAAGGGCTGGCAAATTAACGCCGTCTTTTTTGAGGGATTCTCGCAACTATAAAGCACTTTAGCACAGGAAATAGTCTCTATTTACGTTTTCGTCGAGTGTCTTGAATTCTGAATATCGCTTTGTGACCTCTGTGACTGTGTTGGAGGTTGTCTCTCTGATTCTGAATGCATAGTACTAATCAGTAGGTCAAGTTAATTGCTTATAACACCGTAGTTACTGTGTCTTTTGTTGGGCCTTTGAAAAACGCATTGACCGAATCCACATTATAATGTTTCGAATTCTTATTAGCTTGTGACTGAGCATTTGATTGTGTCCTTTCCGATGCGGTGTAGTCAGGTATGATATTCCCAACGAATATATTGCCACTAGAATTGTCGTTAGAAATAGAATGAGAGGGTGGATGCTACGTTGCTCCAGAATCTTGATCTTGGGCTTGAGAAAGTGCTTCGTTGCCCAGGACTAAGCTCTCTCCTCCAATGAATGAACCTCCAAGTCCCTCATCAGCGTTACTGGGAGAAGTTTTTTTCTTGAAAGATAAGGACCATTAACGCGTTTGAAGCAGAAAGGCAGATAATTACTTGTCCAAATATAGGTATTTCTTTGAGTGGAGCAAGGAACTCGGCTAGCTTTGGAGTGAAAAGCTCGTTTTTCAGGCACGCGTTCAAAAAGATGTCGAAAATAGCTGCTCTTTCTTTATGCTCGCGCTCATCTTCGGTTTTACTGTTCATTAATTAGGAAGTGTATAAAAGAAAAATGATTTACTCCTTAGACCGAATTGGCCGTTCAGGGAAGCTAACGTTAGGGTATTTCTTTGACATCTAATTTCAAAGGAATTATCAAATTTCGTTTTTTTCACAGATAGTCACCTCCTTCATGAGCAGCGCAAACTCTGAAAAGCTACGTTGAGTCACATATTTTTGGCGGCTGATGCTGAATTCGATAGTGTACACCTAAAATATAGAGGGAAAAAACAATTATCCACCAGCAACAGCTCATTTTACGATTGTTTCTCGTTGGTTGCGCGTAATGGATTCATGGCCAGTAACATCAATTTTCTCCATCTTGCTTAAATTCTCTTGGAGGAAAGTCAGTATGTCTTTTGGCTTACTGACTTCTTCACTCTTTGAGACGTACTCTGGTTTATTATTGGTGACTGGAACCACATCCTTTGCTTTTGACGATTTTACAGACTCAGACTTGCTTTCGAGATCCTTTGGGAGCATTTTCGAAGAGATTGCTTCACCCTTGGATTCCTATTGAACATGCCATTAATTCCTATTATCTCGCAAATAACTCACGCTTTGAACTGAGCGCTTTGCGTTGGAAAGAATCTGCATAGAATGCTCATCGAGATTCGCATACTCTGATGTTGCGAAAGCTCCAAAGTTACCTTCGGTTGTTGCTTCCGTACTGAAATCCTCAGAAAAGACGTGGCCATAAATAACTAAAATTTTATCAAAAGAGTTCCCAAAAGAATGACTACTCAAAACTGCAATAGCTGCGCCATATATGAACCAAAGAGGTGCTAAGTCAAAGTCAGTGAAGTCTGGTTGAGAAGTCTTTTCGAATTAATTACACCAGCTCAATTCTTATTATTGTTACGCTCTTGATGTCAGTCATGGTCAGCAAAATTCCGTGACTAATAAGTGATCCAATCCACGCCATTTTTAAATAGATAGTCGTGCAGCCTAAATGTTTGAATTCTAGTCTCACAAAGTACATGTTCGCGGTCCAGGTGATGGCATACAAACACCAGATCTAGTAAAGATATAATCCATCAAACAATACGAGAAATGGTGCATACAAGCTCCGTTTCAACAGCCATAACATCATTTCTGAGTGGATATGCGACCGCAAAGGCTTACAAAATCAATTTGAGGAGTGCTTCAGGAAATAAAGCTTACCGAGTGCTAGAACAAGCAAAACGAACGAAATAATCACTTTCCCCAGATGCCTGTAGGTGTACCCAACCGTCAAGTAAGTTGAATTCGAAGCTTTCGCATTTTGGTATGACTGGTATCCCAAAACCAAGAATAGTGTTATTGGAGTCAGCCCAACCAGAGCTTCTCCAGCACAAAACATAGCTGTCTTCGAATCCTGTTCAAATAATTAAGTAATTGAAACTCTGAACCCTTCGAATTGAAATAGATTACGCAAAATTCAATCTCTTTCATTTTTGTTTTTGTATTTGCAATCTTTTCAAATAAACTTCTGAATTTCTTTCCAAGCAATACAAGCGCAAAAATAAAAAGTCTTCATGAGTATGAATGAATTGGGCTTTGAGAAATCCATGAATTCGTTTTTTTATCGAGTTCCCTAGGGACCAACATTGAATTAGGAGGATCAGTCAAGTTTGCCGTCTTCATACAATATGATTACTTTTCAGGTCTTGTTTCAATTGACGCTAGTGATGATCAGTATCGCTGAGTATTAAATTTAGAAAGCTCAAGTATTCCAAGTTGGAATCTGTTACAATTTATTTTGAGTGTTTTTTCGATCAAGACAGCAACGTTACGGAACAGTAATTATTTCAAGCAAATAAAATTTGATGGTGCATCTGGGATACCTTTTATCCAACAGCGGAAAGCAACCGCTTGAACACAAGATAAATCTGGTCGGTCGAGCAGGATCATGTCATATTGTTGTAGCAGTAAACCCCTAAGTTTTAAACAGCCAAAATGATCGCACAAATTTTGTTCAAAGCATCCCAGCATCTCCAAGGAGCACGCGGCCATCGAGTTCGATGACAGAGGAAATGCTTATCTCAAAGATCTAAATTCCCTTAATCAAAACTTGGTGAATGACAAAAAGATCGGAAATGGCGCGCAAACGATGCTAAAGCACGGAGATTTAATTATTTTTGGAAAAGGTACTCCCTGCTTGCCCTGAGAAATCAGTCTTATTGTATCTTTATCGTAATTAAGACCCGACTAAGTTTACGTTCTTATATCCCGAGGACAAAATCGGAGCTCCTACAAGGGACACAACCAAAACCTCTTCGATTGTGAAGCAGAGAGACTATAAAATCAGTCTTGTGGATGGCAGTCAGGAGATGGATGGTGTTGGTCCACGTAGCATGCAGACGGCAGAATTTGGATCTTTAAACAGGCAGCAGAGTAAATCAACTGAACTTGAATGAATTTTTGAGCCAAATTTTTGTTGTTTGGAAGTAGATTTGGAAACTTTTTCCTCAGAGCAAGACTCACAAAACAGACGTCAACATTACAACACACCTCCAATTGGTTCGCCTCAGCAAGACAATTTTAGAAGAATCCCAGATTTTGATCAGAACCAATCGAAACTGGGTGCTTCTCCACACCAACAGCTGAACCTCAAGCAACTGCAGCATAATCAATCTGGTCATTCTGTCCGACGAGACGTAGAGGCACAAGAGTTTTATAAGTTGCAGTCTCAAAATGATAATCTCGAAATCCATGGTAAGTTGCTGGAAAGAGAGGAAGCGCTATTGAAAAGAGAAAGTGAGCTGAGACTTGCTCAGAATGAAATTGAGTCTTTGAGAGAAGATAATGAAAAACTCAGGTCGAAGTTGAAGGCTGTCGAGCTGTACGCTTCTGAGATACAGAGAAAAAATGATATGACTCAACGAGAGCTTGCCGAAAAAAATTCAGTGATAAACGATCTCCAAAACACCGATTTCGCTCAGAAATCGAATCTAAACGAGGTGCGTTCATGCTTTTGTTTGATAGTGAGCTAATTTGAATAATACATGTAATAGAATGAGATAAAATCTCTGCGAAAGCTACTGGTGTCAAAAGAAGACGAAATTGGTTCTCTGAAGAGGCAGCTCCAGGCTGTTCTGCAAACTCAACGCGATGGCAGTATCAAGTGCTTCTTTTTATCAAATTCTTTTTTTTGCTAAATGTTTCTCATCTGAAGCTCCAACCATTATCAGCAATTCCTTGAGCAGCAAGCGAAAGAACTTGCCAACACAAAGAAACAAGTGAATATTGCTCATGCTATTCTCCTATCTGATTTTTTTTCGATTTAGTTAGTTGAATATGAGAACCGAAACGATGAATGCAAAAGAAAATGGAACGCTCTTGTGAAGGTAATTAATTCATGGTCCAAGAGATGGGGTGCTCAACTTTAAATAATAAATATTAGGAGAATATGGCTAAGGAAGAAAAGATTAAGGGGCTTACTCTTCAACTTAATCGTCAGATTGAAAATTATCAAGAGTTATTCAATGAACAAGACAGAAAACTCACAGCTGCCCATGTGAAATATCTTGAGGTAGCTACTCAATCAATCTCAGGCGCTTACCTTCGGTTTAATCTAATGTAGTTAGTATCAAAGGATCCAGAATCTCAAGAGCGTGAGGCTGCCGAGTTTTTGGTGGAGCAGATGAAGGGAATGCAGGAAGAAAGAGCAAAGATTGCTATCGAGAACGAGCAGTTACATCTGCAAACGCAAGATTTGATTGATGAGATAAGGAATCTGAACGATGAGCTCGACTCATTCCAGAAATACATTGACGACAATCCTGCAAACAGCTCTAACTATGATCATCCAAGGCCGCAAATTTCGAACAGCAAACTCAAAAGAAGAATCGAAGAGCTCGAAGACTTGATTCATGAGCTCAAGCAAAGAGGTACAGTTCAAATTCCAGATCTCTAAGATAATAATCCCCTTTTTCTCTTAGAGAATGTGTCGAAACTAGTTGAATTGAACGATGTGATAAGCCATCTGGAACAGAAACTTGCTAATGAGATTGCTCTGAATGAGGAGTTAAAGAACCGATTCAACAAGTGATTTTGATTAATTAGCGCAATTGTAACAAGTTTCCTTCGTAGTTATGCTCAGAGTCTTAACACGGTCAGTGAGCAGAATACAATAGACTTTTTCTCGAAACTGCTCGAAGAAAAAGATCAAAAAATTATTTTCTTGCAAAAGCAGAACGAGTTTTTGAATGTATATTATTGATCAGTTGTCGACGACAGTAACATGTGTTGGTGATTAGAGCAAGGAAAAGCAATATCAGCTGGAGGTTGACAAGCTAAGAGAGGCGAATAAACAGCTTTCATTCCAATTTGAAGGTAGATTATATTATGTGTGGTTTTTGGTTAGTAACAATCAAAATAGGCTTCAAGGCCAAGCATGCAAAAATTGAAGATGTGCTGTCAAGGGGAGCTGGTAGCTATCAGTCGCTCATAAAAGACGATAATTCGAGAGGTATACATTCAATGAGCTTGCAAAAAGATTTATTTTAAACATAGCCGATCCGAACACCTTATATACTTCGAACAGACAACCTGACCCGATGATATTAGGAGGAGGAGGATTCGGCAATCTAAGCGAAAATCAGGACAGAACTCCAACTCCAAATAGAATCGCTAATTTTTTGGGAAATTACCCCAACATGGAAAATAACATGTACTAACAAAAAGTTATAGGTGACTAGTTAAGAGCAAAGCTTTTTCTTGTTTTTTTTTTTATTAGGAATAATAACAAACACATTCACACTTTGTCACAAAAAATCTCTATAGAATTTTGGAAAATACGTGAACTTGAAACAATTGACAACTCGTAAAATCGTCCAGATACTATTGAAAATTGGATACATTTTGATATGAGGACGCTTACAAAACATTCTTTAATATCACAGAGCAGCACCATGCTTGAGTAGATAAAAAGAGCTGTTATCTTCTTCTAGTCACCCGAAAAATTCCTGATTAAACCAATGATGGGTTTTCGTATTATTTAGTATTTATATCACTTACAATGAGTAGCACATAGTAGTATGCAGTTGAAATTTTCGAAGTGAGAAATTTGAATTTAATTATCCAAAAGATGAAGTCACCAAAATTTTAATTTATATGTGCCAAAACATTTATCACAGAAGAAAACTAATCAAGTAGTATGATTGACGAGCACTTATCAAAATTTAGCTATGGTGAGAGTGTTCAAAAACATGATGACTATCTTATACTCGTTTACTGTTAAAGCATCGGTAAACAAAATAACAAAGCCAAAACTATTTTGATTTTAGAATGAAATTACACGAAAACTGGTGAGAAGCCAATATTGTACCATTACAATCCAATCTTGTACTATTACAGTCTTGAAAAGAAGAATTTAATAACGCAGAATGTATACTCACTACACAATGTCTTTTGCTAAAGGAGAGATGTTCAGCTTCCGATGCAAATTCTATTTACTCCTATTTGATACAATACAATAAATTTGCACCTTTTTCAATTTCTAATGTGTAAATTATTAATTTAATATATTAGATTCCTTGATCGCGAAGCTCTAATTCAAAATTTTAATATTCAAAAGTAATTCCAAGAGAGCCTGCATAGCTTTACTTCCAATGGGTCTCAGAGATTTCAATGAATTTACTTAAGGATATTGCAATGAAAACGAACTTTTATTTTTTGCTTCTGAAAATTGCTCAATTCAATCTCTAATACTATGCAAACTATCGCAGGCGAATTCTTGAGAATATACATTTGAGACCATTATACGCTCAAACTGCTTCCAATAATTTAAAATTTGATTTATGCTCTTTATTTCTCCTTCTCTTGTGAAAAATTACGCAAACTATCTATTAAGATCTAAGATCGCCACAATTTATAAAAAGATTAATCAAAATACTTATTTGACTCTCTTTTAATCGCCTTTAATCAATTGTCAAACAATTTGAGGTTCAAAAGAGCAATTTATTGGTTGTCTTCTTCTTGTGGCTTTTCACCTTCTTCTTCAGGCTTATTTTCTTCTGCTTCTTCCTTTTCCTTTTCTTCAGCGAGTCTCTTTTCTTCAGCTTCCTTCTCTTCAGCAAGTCTTTTCTCTTCAGCTTCCTTTTCCTCAGCGAGTCTCTTTTCTTCAGCTTCCTTCTCTTCAGCGAGTCTTTTCTCTTCAGCTTCCTTTTCTTCAGCGATTCTCTTTTCTTCGGCGATTCTGGCTTCTTCAAGGAGTCTTGCTGCTTCAGCTTCTTCAGCTAATCTCTTTTCTTCAGCGAGTCTTTTCTCTTCAGCTTCCTTTTCCTCAGCAATTCTCTTCTCTTCAGCGATTCTCTTTTCCTCAGCTTCCTTTTCTTCAGCGATTCTCTTTTCTTCGGCGATTCTGGCTTCTTCAAGGAGTCTTGCTGCTTCAGCTTCTTCAGCTAATCTCTTTTCTTCAGCGAGTCTTTTCTCTTCAGCTTCCTTTTCCTCAGCAATTCTCTTCTCTTCAGCGATTCTCTTTTCCTCAGCAATTCTCTTTTCTTCAGCGATTCTGTGCTCTTCAGCAAGGCGAGCAGCTTCTTGCTCTTCAGCAATTCTCTTTTCTTCGGCGATTCTGGCTTCTTCAAGAAGTCTTGCGGCTTCCTTCTCCTCAGCAATTCTCTTTTCTTCAGCGATTCTTTGTTCCTCAGCAAGGCGAGCAGCCTCTTTCTCAGCGTCTTCATTTGGCTTGGTTTGTTCTGGTTGAGTTTCTTGAACTTGCTTTGATTCTTCTTCATTGTCTTCAGGAAGAGCAGAGCTCTTTTCCTTTTCGCCATGTGGCTTCTGTCCACCGACAGGGCCATTTTCAACTTGGGTAATTGTGTTAGAAGTCAACACGGTTTCTTCAGACACAATCTTTTCTTCCTTGACCTCAGCTGCTATATGAAAGCTTCAGATGCACTTAATATAACTAAATATTACGTTGAGCGAGCAGATTCTCAGCGGATTCTTGGAAGAACTTGATCTATTTTAAATGTCATTACTTTCTGCTTCAAAATTTCTAGTTTTTACAATAGCTTGGTCAGCGTTCATAAACTTGATGTTGACAACAGTCTTCTTTGGGTTTTTGTCCTTGGTGTATTCGAGGCAAGTCAAAACCATGCCTTTAGTGGCCGCTTCCTTTGGGAAGCCGCCGACACTGCTGCCGCCCAAAGCAGGGAATGCAATTGATTTCACATTTTTTTCATCAGCCACAGCGAGTCTAAACAAAAATTTGTCAATCCGCTTAGCATATCCAACGCGCTTACGTGTTTTTAACAGCTTCATTTAATTGCTCGGCTTCTTGCTCGTTACCCTAAGCAGCAAAAACCATTATTCATGGGTCTTTCCAGCTCATTATTTACTCCTCTCCATGCAGGAAGAACGGCGTGGATAATATACTTAGCAGTCTTCACATTGCCAGCTCCAGTCACAACAGCCTCACCAATTTTCACTAAAAGTTAAAAAGAAAATGAATCCCATAAATGGAGGGAAATAATGCCGGAGTTACATGTTCCTCTCTCGCTGATGATTTTGTTGCACTCATTTTGGATCTCGCTGTTCAAAAGGTCAATTCAGTCACAAAGAAAGCTTTAGGATATGTACTCTCCGCCTTTGATAGCAAGAGCTTGCGAAATTCCAGTGGCATTCGAGAGCTGAGCGTTGGTAGGATTAACTAATTAGTCATTCATTGTGAAGAAGGGAACAAAAGGATGATTACCAATAGCATCGACCTTCTCGCTAGTGACGTCGGCGTTGATTACTTCAAAAAGAATTCCATTGACATCCTTTTTGAAAACAACAGGCTCTTTTCGAGGGCCTGAAGTGGGCTGTTGAGGTGTTGAACAAAGATCTAAATTTTTTCAATCATATAAGATTCGATGCATCAAACCTCGCGGTCTTACTTCCCATAATTGGTATCTGGTGCTTCTTGATTTGCTTTTGAAAATTTCTTAATTTATTACAGAATCTATTCTCAGCTTCTATTTTTACTGCTTTGTGCTAGTTCAAGGTTCTTGAATTTATTCGAAACCAATTCGCATCAAGATCATTACGCGAAATAAAAACCTACGTCATCTGGTATCTTTCAACGATAAATCTATCAAAGCAAAACTTAGTTGAGTTCTCATTTAGTTTCAACGCCTTTAGCATCAAAGATGCAACTTCTAGAAGAGATACCTTAACTAACTTGGCCGCAAAAACGGATTATAAACAGACCATGAGGCAAAAACCACAAAAACCTAGGAAATTTTCAATAAACGCTTTTTCTTCGTGTTGTCGCAGTGCTCTTTTGATTGAGGAGGCTCATCAATCGAATTTTGAGTTGGATCAAATGATAAATTTATCTTAGATAGAGTCCCTTCGGTCCTTTCAAGGCTATTGAGTGGTCTATGAGGCTGCAATCGTCTGGATCTAAACAGGTTTCTAGTCACTCTTGGGAGAGTAGTCTCCAAAGTTGTAGATTTGGTAGATCCCATACCTAAATTGATCCTATCGTTATAGCTGAGCCCATTGGTTGTTGATTGGACAGTATGATGTGGTCTAATATATGCTTCGTCCAATTGATAGCGGAAATTCTTTATTGGGCTCAGTAGCTCTGGGATCTTAAGAACTTTGAGAGTTCTTTGAAATGAAGCGTCTTTGTTCTCTAACTCCTTGAGAATTTGGCACTTCTGTGAAAATGCGCCTCGATTTGTATCGCTGAGAGAAACCAACTCTCTTGTATGTCTGTTGCTCTCTTGCTTAAGTGGACTCTCGTGTTCTCTTTTAGTTGCAAGTTTCTGGATTGTAATTAAAAAAGAGTTTGCTGGGATCGGCGGAAACATCCGACTTGAGGAAGTATTAGTTTTTGTCACGCTGTTCTGATCTGTTTCAGTTGGACAGTGCGTCTCGCTCTGTAGCCGCGGCGTGGATAGCGTTTTTCTTAGAGGCTTGCAGATTTTTGGAGAATATTGCTCGGAACTATCAGCGACAGAGTCTTCGATTTGAAGTATTGAATTATGCTTGAAGTGAGATTCGTTGTATCCTCGGATGCTGCTCCGCTGAACGGAATCCTCATATTTGATTGAACTACCTGATTGAGTTAAGGAAGCAGGGTTAATAAAGCTTGAAGTGGAACGTGTATGAGTATATCTTTGAGAATCCGACTCTTCGCGGCGTCTTCGGATTTTCGTTTCAGAATTAATTTGACTGTCGTCAAATTTAAAACTCTCGCTCTCCAGGCTACGAACCTGGAACTGAGGCCATTTCTCAGGTTGTTTGAGTTCTCTCTGCTTCATTATATGCTCGAGCGTTTCGTCTCCATGCAAACGGGCTGAAATTTTGCTCTTCAAAGCCTGATCCTGCTCGCTAAGAACCCTCTCACGATGTGGAGAGCCCTCTGTTTGGATTGAATTGCTAAGATTCGTATGCTTAATTTCATTGGTAAAATTGTTTCGCCAAAATTGCTTGGTATTATAATCTCTGAGATTGTAAACTAGTTTCTCAGGATTTAGCGCATTAGAGAAAAAAATCTAATTAATTTAAAGTGAGAGCGGGACCTAGAAATTTCACATTACTTTCCTATCAACTTCGTAAACTTCGGCTGTTGCAGAAGAACAAGTAGCTGTATATTCCCTTTTTCTTTCCTCTGTGACTAGATCAGAGTCCCCAATCACTTCATATTTACCTACAATAGCAACCTATTTCTTAAAGTTAAAGATAAAGGATATTTCAAGAAATCTACATGGATGCAATTTTTGAAATTTAGTTGGGATCTCCAAATATGGTTCATCCTTTGTAAGCCTTCCTTTTGCGGAGAGCTTGCTTTCGTTGCAAAGGGCATCAGCAAGTCTCTTTCTTTTCTATTCGAGTGTAGTACAACCTTCTTCGTTAGCTATCAATGGTTTTATAGCTGATAAGGCCAGAGAGCAACTCTAATTACCTCAATTTCTCCTGATTTTATGAAAAATATCGAGTCTGCATCCTCTTCCTGTCTAAAAAGCACATCTCCTTTAGAAAGGTGTCTCAAAATTTGTCCTCTGATTATTGCAGAAATTCCAGCAGTAGGCCAATCCGCTACTAAAGGAACCTTCGAATAGAATTCCATTTCTGCTCTATTTTTATGTTCAAACTGCTCCTCTAGATAGAGTTGATGCGCCGGTATTTAAAGTTTTACAATACTTAATATTCTATTGTAGGTTATTCCTGATAGAGTCGCTAGCAAGCAGTCTTCTCTACAGACAACGGTTGCCATTCTGTGAAAATTATTTGAGAAAATGTCACAATTCGGTCAGGTACCTTGGCTGTTGAGTATTTAGAGCGATCTCTCCAAAGTAGCTTGGTGCATGGAGCGTCGCTAAAAGCGAAAAGCTCGGATAAGTAGCGAATAAATCACTCTTTGAATAAATATCCTCTTCGTCCTTAGTGACCGGAGGCAAGGGTAGATCAGCGACTTCATCATTTTCTTCATCTGGATTTGCGTCTGGTGAGGCACTGTTGTTAACCACTTGCTCTTTCATATCAAGCAACTTAATCACAGCCTCTTTCTGAGGGCTCAATTGAGAGATTTTTTCATTCATTTTTTTAATAGAATCTATTTTGTTAAGACATGACTTTATCAACTGCAGGATATATGCTGTATTCTGACCTCGATTAGCTGGAGAGATTGATGTGAGATCTTCATTTTTCTTAATAGATACGTGTTTTCCTGATTTCTTTAGTGTTTTTAACTTTTGAGCGCGATCTCTCGCTATCACTTTATCAACTGCAGATCTCGCCATGATATAAACGGAACCGCTAAGCAGCATGTAGAAATTTCGTCCAGTCGTGCCTGAGCAATACAGTAGTAGATTACGAATAAATGAAATTAAAGAGCGGACCTGCTTCAAATACAACCTGTGATTTTGGAACACTGACGATTCGTACTTCGCGTAGTATCGTCTCTTGGACATCCTCATCCACAAGGTTCAATAAGTCATTGAAATATGAGATATTTCTGAAAGCTTCTCTGAGAAATTTAATTTCCGAAGTAGTTCTTCTGAAGGGCAAAGTTTCTAATATGATTTTGACCGCCTATAAGAAATGAATGGTTGGTTTTCGTATTCTAATTTCGGATTTATACGTTCAATTCTTCCTCGTTGGCAAAGTCAACAGGCTTTTTTTCTAACACCCTTTTGGGAATCTCTTTGGACTGGGTGTCTTTCTCGGCATTCATCAATTGTTTTATTTATTTTAGTAGGAGGACTTTTATTACAGTGTCATATTTAAGAAAAAATAAAACTCTTCAGCAGAATTAAATTTAGAAAAGTCAGTGCTTAAGCAAGAAATGGTCTATGAACAATTTCCAAGATTCCAGAAAGGTGTTCTGAATGTTAACTCAATAAATGCGGTGATAATATAATAGTCTAACAACATGGAGGCACGTTCATGGACACAAACCGATAGATTGTATACAATTAATTGGAAAATTTGCTGTGAATAATACGCTTTTTAAGAAAATATCCTCTGGGTAACAAACTACAGGACAGGTCTCTTGTATTGATTACTTGAAAAAAACTGCATCCGAAGGATAACCAAAATTCGTTATTGCTTCCCAAAAAAAAAAAATCGCATGGCCTTTTACAAAGTTATAAATGGTCAATTTTAGTTAGGTCGGACGTCAGTCTCAATAGGCGTCTCACTTCGATAGATGAGTCAGATTTCAATAGCATGACATACCCGTAGATATCTCTAAATATATTAAGAAAGTTTTGTTGAAGGAGAAGAAGAGTCCGTCATTCAAGTCGAATTGCTACTTCGCCTCCTATGATCTCCACTTCAAATTTAAATTGAGCTCGTTCTTTAAAATATTGGGTTCAGAAATTCAAAGCGACATATCAGTGTGAATTTCCTCAAATTTTTGCGTTTATTACATCATCGGGTGATTTCTGTTAGATGATTTGCGTAATAAAATACCGTAATTCAAAAAAACACGTATGAGTAGAATCAACAATTTCTAAAAAAGGAATAGCGGTTGCGCGGGCTTGCTAGCCTCATTCGCCCAACAACATGGCCACTCCGAAAAGTATAGAACTAACAAAGTACATCCGAAAAAATTTTCAATTTAGTCGCTGTAAAGCCCTTATCAGAAGCTCTAACAAGATCCCCAAGTTGACTCCGTCTCTTTGTTTCACATCATTTAAGACACTCACCTCGTCTCTCATTATTAAGTCATCAGTTTGGCTAAGCTTGTACTATAATTCTTTTGATTGTTATCTTTTTCACGTTAATTTTACAATAATTGATTCGTTGGGGTAGTAAAATTGTCTTATGGAAGGATCATTAAAAGTCTACATCAGCCTTTTGAAAGGTTGGAAGGAAAAGTACTTCACCCTACAAGATGGAGTGCTCAGCTATTCAGAGTCAAGAGATAAGCCGAAAGAAGGCTCAATCCATATGAAAATCGCATCTATCAAAACTGATCCAAAGGAGCCACTTTGTTTGACCATCAATTCGGGAACCTCAGAAATCCAAATCAAAGCTGCGAACCATTATGACCTTAACAGGTGGCTCGGTGCCTTGAAGCAAGCTCAAGAAGACGCTATGCGGCTTTACGATTACCAACACACTGAAGAAAAACAGGAAATTGAAAAGCAGCTCCCTCAATCAACGAAGAAACTTCTCGTTGATTCAAGAGTCGAAGCTCTCAAAGACCAAGTCGCTGAGCTCTGGTCCTCTCAAGCTCAGTTTGAAGAACTATTGAGTGACATCGTCCCTAAAATCGAGAAGGTCCCTGGATTATATGAGTTAGCCGAAAAACTCGAACGTCTGGGCTCAGAGCTGAAAAAAAATGTCACTATCTCATTAAATGATGTAGAAGACGAGAAAAGGAAACTCACGAAAACTCTTCGTGTGTTACAAGAGAAGGGCGAAGGTCTTCAAAATAACGAGGTCAACATGCTCATCAGAAGGCAAGAAGAAAACATTGGCAGTCTTCGAAGCAGCGTGGTAAACGGCCGTTCGATGGTTTCAAAGGGAGAAAATGACGGGAGACTACAGGATGTTCCGAATTTCAAAAGCTTTGACAAGCCTGTAAGTAGTTTCGATATTGAGGAGGAGAAGCAACTTGCGAATGGCAACCATAGAAATGGAGATAAGAAAAACTCGCTTAATGTCTTTGGGAAGGATGACTGCAGGGACAATAATGATGGTGATATCGGAAATATGAGAAGCGTTACCAAGATTTCGGTTAAGCAGATAGAATCTCTGGGTTTCCATCCGATTGTGGCGGTAATTTCTTAATTATTCTCCTCAGAGTGATAATAACTAACTTTCTAACAGAAACTGCTGGAAACTAATTCCGCGTTCAAAGGAATGGTTTTCCCAACCGAAAAAGAGCGCGACACGCTTCCCCATCTCATAGACCCTAATCAAAAGCTTCCGATTTGGAACCTCCTGAGAGATTTCATCGGAAAAGATTTAACTAAGTTTGCAGTCCCAGGTAAATATCCCTTTGAAAATCGCATTAATAAGCAATATCAACTAGTCTGGTTAAATGAGCCGCTCTCGATGCTGCAACGTCTCTGTGAGGCTTTGGAGTATGCCTATTTGCTAGACGAAGCGAGCAAGCATGATAACTCATGCTTGCGACTCGCTTATATTTGCGCGTTTGCAATCACTCCTTACGTTAATACTCTTGGCCGAAGCAAGAAACCATTCAACCCCCTGCTTGCGGAGACATTTGAGTACGTCCCACCGGATCGTTCATATCGGTTCATTTCGGAGCAGGTTAGTCACCATCCTCCGATAAGTGCCGGGTACGCAGAAGGCAAGGCTTTCAAATTCTGGGGCGATTCCAACATCAAAACCACCTTTTGGGGAAAATCACTTGAAGTGAAGCCGCTGGGCTCTGTACATGTGGTTATTAACAAATTTAACGATCATGTTGTATTCAACAAAGCTCAGACCACCGTACACAACCTGATTTTCGGTGTGCAGTATGCTGATAACCACGGTACCATGAACTTTAAGAACTACACTACAAAAGACACTGCTGTATTGAATCTGAAAAAAAGAGGATGGTCTGACAAAGGAGCGTTTGAAATCGACGGCGAAATCAAAGACAGTAATGGCAAGGTGAGATATACCGTAGTAGCTCGATGGGATTCTTACTTCAAGATTATTGACGCTGAGACTAAGCAGGAGAAGATGATTTGGGAGAGGAATCCATTGCCACTGAATGCCGCGCAAATGTATGGGTTCAATAAATTTGCTCTACAATTAAATTACCTCAATAAAGAATTAATTCATCAAATCGCACCTACAGACTCCCGATGGCGTCCGGACCAGCGCGCGTATGAGAACGGCATGGTTGATCTGGCAGCTAAGGAGAAATTGAGATTGGAAGAAAAGCAAAGAGCGAGGAGAAGGCTCTATCAGACCACTGGTAAAGTGCATAAAGCAAGGTGGTTCAGAGAAGTTAATGATCCGTTGACTGGAGAAATCAGCTATGAGTACACAGGTGGATATTGGGAGGCTCGAGAAAACAATAGTTACACTGATGTGCTGGACATCTACACTGATGACCCTGTGTAGAGATAACTACACTGTTCATATATCTATATATGCATCACAATTTAGAAAAAATATTCATAAGGAATTTGAAAGTCATGCAGTTTGATATGATTCTCTCATTTGATTTATACTCCTAGGCTTTATTGTCACATGAATCATCTTGAGTTGAGCATCAAGCAAATTCTTTTCAATCCTCTTAACAACCCTTGCTGTCATGTACTATTAACTTTTAAAAAAAAATCTATATAAGGCTCTGTTTCTGAAAAATAGAAGATTCCTCTTATGACATGTGAAGAAATGCCAATGTGTAGAATAGAAGGAATATACTTATGAATGTGGTTGAAATGAATGAGCTTTCTGAATAGAGTCTAGGAGTCTGGGCACAAAGTATTCTGTTCTATGTAGAACTTATTTTAGAAAAATTTAAAAGAAAATCGAGAGTTCCTCGAAACGATTAATCTCAAAATTACAGAATTGACAAATATATCAATCAAATTAATTTTCGCGAACGAAATTGACCGCCTGAGCCAATATGGAGCAATCTCAACAAATGATCAAGGTGTGCATGCTCGGTGCCTCTGGCGTTGGAAAGAGTAGCATCCTTAAGCGATTTGTCAACGATGAGTTCGAAGAGCGTGAACCTACAACTCTCGGCTCTGCTTTTCAAGAGAAAGTGGTCAATTATAAAGGCGCTTCTTATAGATTTCAAATATGGGACACTGCTGGACAAGAAAAATTTGCACCTTTAGCCCATATTTACTATCGTGATGCTGAAATTGCTTTTTTGGTTTACGATATTACTAATAAAGATTCGTTTGGTACGTTGAGAGAGTGGTATGCAGAGCTCAAAGAAAAGGGCCCGAAAGGAATCATGATTTGTGTGCTTGGGAACAAGTTAGATCTTGAAGATCAACAGGAAGTCGCCAGATCAGTCGCTCGTGAGTATGCTAAGGGTATAAAAGCTCTTTTCACGTTGACAAGTGCGAAAGAGAACAGTGGAATTACGGAATTGTTTGACAGAATTTGTGGAGAGTTGCAAAAACGGAAAAATGATATGCTCAGTTCTCAAATGATGAAAACTTCGATGAGTTTAAGCATGAAAAAAAAAGAAGAGAAAGAGAAAGAGAATGACAGCGGTACTTGTAGGTGTTAATTCAAATGGGAAGAAAATAGCAGATTCAAGCAAATAATTTGTAGCTGTTCACATAAGACAACGATTATAAAACAATATTTTTGAAAGATGGAATTGATTTGTTTGTCGTGATATTTCTAAAACCTTTATGTAATATCCGTGAGCTAATATTAATCACAAGTATAAGAGATGTATTTTAATCCCAAAATCTTTCAAAGGGCGTTTTGGGAATGATAAGAAAATCTGTTAAGATCTGTCGGTTGGTTCTTTATATTAAATTGCTCTCCAATAGAGTAGGCTCTCAAAGAACTCTTACTCTTCTATTTTTCAATTCGATCCAAATCCCATAACTACTACGCTCATCCTGATAGGGACTCTCTTGATTGAGATAGTTTCAAATGGTTTCATTTTCGAGGGATTAATCTAATCGTGTTCAGCCAATTAACATTTTTATTGATTTAACTCAGGATAATTTTGACAGGATGGAAAATCCTCTGAACTCAGGTACTAAAAACACAAGCAATTCCAACTGTATCAAGTACATACGAACCTCCAATTATGCTCCAGCATTTCATACTTTAATAGAATCGAAATTGAAAAAAGAATATCAGTTGAAGATTTTAACAAATACATACTTAACAAAGAAAATTTAAAGAGCACCGCTCAGCTAGCCTATAAATGCGAGATTCCCAATACAAATTGTCGGTGGAACTTATGGAGAACGTTTTTGAAAGCAATCCCAGACACCAACGAAGAAGATATTAGAAAATCCGTAAAAGCGTCTAGAGCCTTCTACAAAGAGAAGCTGGAGAGTTTTGCCAACGTGAGAGCCAAAAAAGCCGAGCTTGCGGATCCCCTTTCTCGTGGGGCAAATGTATTACATCTCGTAAAATAAAGAGATAATGAGCGAATGTATATGACTAGAATCCTTGGAACTCTTTCAATGAAAATAACGATCTCAAGCACTCTATCCGTATTGATGTTGATAGAACGTAAGACATTTGGAGTTCCCTTCTGAGGCAGTTTTGCTCGAAAATAGGTATCAAGATATTGACTTTTTTACGAATCCGGCTGTGAAAGAACTCCTGAATAATGCGTTGTTTGTGTGGTCCAAATTGAATCCCAATCCCTCCTATCGTCAAGGCAAGTGTTTGAATTGTTATTAAAATGAACCAAATACTTTTCAGGAATGAATGAAATTATAGCTGTGCTGACATGGGCCTGTTTCCAAGAAAGCGTCGAGGTCCTGGATGAAAAGTATAAATAATTGTCCGTTTGATATAAGTTCTCGCGATTACTACAGGGAAACAGAAACGGATCTGTTTAAGTTTTTAAATAATCAAACTTATGCTGAAGCGGACATATTTACCACGTTTTCTAAATTGATGGCTGTGGGGCAGAAAGAGATGTTTGATAATAATTCCCCTGCGAAAAATAACCCAACTTTAATGGAATTGATGGTATCACTCATTAGAATATATTACATTTATCATTTTCGAATGACCTTCCATCTATCACTGTCATAGAAACCGAAGCATAAAGCTCTCAATTTGATTCTTTCAAGCATCCAGCCTGATCCTTCAAAGCCCGCGTCAGCTATTCTTTCAAGAGGTACATTAATCCAGGAATACTGGCTCGAAATCGCAGATGAAGAGCTCTACCGGCATCTCAAACGACTGCGGGTTGAACCTCAAATCTATGCTCTGTAATATATTTTGCCGATTGTATTCCATTCAAACGATGACAATTTTAATTTTATAAGGCGGTGGATTCGATGCATGCTGAGCAGAGAATACAAAATTTCGGAAGCTATGCTTTTATGGGATGTGATTTTTGCGCATTACTACTTCAATAATCCGAAAGCGACCATATTCGATATGCTAGATTACTTAGTCCTTGCAATGCTGCAATACGTTAGAAAGGATCGTAAGCATTAGTTCAATGACGAATTAATAAAAACCTAAAATTTTTCAGTGCTGGAGAAAGATGACGGGGCTTACTGCTTGCAGAGGTTACTGAAGTACCCTCCTGTAGAGAACCTCATACCCATCATTAATCTTTCAATAACTTCCCGAGGCAAGCTCTCTCTCCTATCGCTGCAAGCTTATCTATTCATGGGATCTATAGAAAAAATCCTGGCAGCGGAGGCCGAAATGTCATCCACAGGAGGAAGAGATCCATTGGGCGGAGGACGCTCAAATAAGAATGCTGTTGACATGCAAAAATATTATATCGATGATCCTTTGAGTAAAAAGGGTGGGGCAAAAACGGCTTTTACTAATGTGGAAAAATCAAGTACGGACTCGCAGGACAGCGCGCCAATCTTTTTCGGCTCGAATTTCAGCAAGCCAACAACAACTGGCAAAGCTCATGCTTTCAAAGCTGGAGAACCAGTAAGAAATGAGGTTGCCATCTGTCTTTTTCCTAAACAAAAAGAACCTTTATTTCTCTTTATGATTTTTAGCCTGTGCATCCACACATCCATACTTCAGCGAGCACTTCCCGATTGTTAACTAAAGAGAATAATGCTGGAAATGAAACTGACCAAGCGATTGTCAAAATAAAAGACGTTATTTCCACTTTAGAGAAAGAATTACTCACGTATCCCTCTGTTAATGTTTCATTCTTATGCACTGTTATTGGTAACGTAGACAGGAGAATTCCAAGATAGAAAACTCTCTTAAAGAATTAAAAGCTGCTCTCAAGATTCTTCAAGACGTGGCAAGGATCCAAGAACCGCATAAAGGTCATTAAAATATCGCTTTACAATCAGATTAAGGCTTTTATTTTTATGTATTAGAGCTTTCCTTCAAAAAATAGTTATGTTAGAATGAATGAGATGCATTAGTTCATAAGAATCAGAGATTTAATAGATTATTGAGATGGATATTGCGTTAATTAATGGGAGTTCGCCTTGTATTGATAAAGAAAATATCTCAGAAAAAAAGCTGTTGAATAAAATTTATCTAGTTTGGTTTGTTCGCAGAGAAGATAATGAGCGATAAATTTCCAGGTTTCTCTCACATCCCGTTCCCACATAACCTATTCGCGGCTTAAAGGGTTAGCATATCACGAAGATCGAAAGCTTAACTTGAGGAGAATAGATTCTGTCGAAACAACTCAAATAATCGAGGTTGAAAAAATATTCTTGAACTATCTAAATCTCTTGCTTAACTAATAGGGGAATGCGAGTCTTCTTGACTACGTTCTTGATGAGCTGGCTTATGTCAATGTGTCGAACGATGGTGATTTTCTCTATCATGATTCTTTTGCCTAATGTCTATGGACATAGAATTCATTAAGGGAAAACCAGAGGGATATAACGCTTATGCGGTTAACCAATTTGCACTGCAGTATCTCCTATATTCGATTTCTAAGCTGCGAAACGACGGCAGTCAACTCGAACAAAGCTTGCAATTGCAAGACCAAAAAGCGCATAATCTCGATGAATTACTGCAAGCTCAGGTTTGCGAAGAATTTTGTTATTGCTTCTGAATGACTCAACTATCCTAACAGAAAGAAAAAATCAAACTGCTGAAAGAGCAGAAAAGGTTTCTAGCTGAACAGGAAGCAGACCTTCATAAAATGGCATTGAAATTGGGTGCAGATATCTCCAAGGTCCATGACAAGTATGAAATGAATTATGTTAACAATTAAATTAACAACCTACGATCTTCAGTGATGAAATAACAGAATCCAATTTCTCTATGAGAACCTCCAAGATGGGCGATGGAAGAGTGAGGCAGTCTGAAGGAGACAAAATGCTCCTAATTGACAATTACTCAAGTGTATCCGATAATATCTCCGCAATTCAAGAAGAAAGGGGAAGCAAGAGCAGTGCTTTGGATCAGAGGGATAGTGTACTTTCAAGACAGAGATCACCTAAAGGGCTTGGTGGTTTTGCAGGAAATAATCCGCATACAACACTTCCGCAGAAGAGTTTGGGGTCTGCTTCATATAGAAAAGATCCGAAAGGGTCGCCCCAACAAAATAAAAAAATTCAGTTTGCTTAATTAGAGACGTTCAGATCAAAGCAAAAATCTCAAGATATGGATGATTATCAAAAGAATTCGGAAAAGCAGCAGACTCTACACAGAAGCTCAAGAAAGGTTTCATTTCATAGTGTGACACTTTACAATTCACATTCACGCAGAATTGGAATAATTGAACGATCGTGCATATCTGAATTCATTAACATACTTGTATATTTCCCAGTGTCAGCTTATATAACAATTTTGGACTTAAATCTCCAAGGGGAAAACAATGAATTTAGTGAATTTTTCCAAATTTAATTATCGAAAATAAGATTCCAATAACAAATTTTAGAGAAATCTTTAGAAGATGTCTCATTAAATTGTGGATTGAGGAACGAAATTGGTCGGGGAAATTAGGATTTGTGTTCTAAACACCAAAAATATATTGATGTTTTAGATAATAATGATCTAGTTGTAAGTAAACAAAACAAATCGAGCTTATTTCTTAAAGAGAAAAAAAAAGAGAATGCCAGTGTTAGATGAGTTTAATACATAACATAATAGGAAATAATAAACTCCTATCTATGAATCTTAAAACAATCGAAGAAATTTTGCTGCTCACGTTTGTAAAATTTATAGAATGAAAAAATAATTTGCTAATTAGAACGCTGTGCCGTCCAAATTGATCTTGAGGTCTGAAGAATCGTAATCCCTGATCGTTGTAGACTATAGATGCGTTTATAAATTTCTTGTCGAATCTAATGAAAATTACCTTCAAGTAGTTGAGCAATTCTGCGCCGTCCATAGCAAGGTTGGTCATCAACTTCTCGTATGCATCGGCTTTTGCTTCTTGTACCAGTGAGAATGCGGTTGCAGTAGCGTTATTTTCGATGATGCGAGCGTCAGCTTCTCCTTCAGCAGTAATCTAATTCACAGGTTAGTTTGGTCCTCCAAAAGAAATTTACAATAGTAGCATTAGCATTATATTGAGCTGAGAGCATCGTTGTATTTAATTCAACTTCGGCCTGAGTGAGCTGAGCTTCAGCTGTAGCAATATCTTGCTTTTCGACTTCTGTATCTGAAATCGCAGTCTCAAAAGCATCCGGAAGATCAACTATAGAAACAAACTCAAGTGAATAAAGCATTTTAGGCTATCGCAACCTGATAAGAGCTGGAAATATTGAATAGATGAAAAGCAGTATGTTTCGAAAGCTGCATCCAGCGCTTCTTCCATAGCTGTACCGATCGCATCTCGATTCATGAAGAAATTATAAGCAGAGTAATTCGTAGCCTAGCCACACAACAAATGATTAATATTTTAATCAGTAGAGGTTAGCTTACAGCAGCACCAAGCACATCTTGCGCAACAAGAACAAAAACTTTTTCGTAATTTTCAGCATATGCGTAATATAGGTCGGTGAGGTTTGCTTCCATTAGACTAACCGAATTTCAGTGAATCATTCAAAAAGAGCTTAATTGAATACGAGTATTGGAAAGAAATTTCCAAAGAGACTTCCAACCCATCTGAACTTCGGCTGTAGAGGCTGCCATATTTGCTTGAGGCACTAAATTCGATAGTTTGCACGGTCTTTGGGAATTTGATAAAACTGTGTCCGATACCAAGGAAATGTATTCCTGCACTCATTGGAGTCGAAGAGATCTGTATGAATACAAATTTGAGATTTTTAACATGGTGAAACTGTTACTGATTTTGTGATGGAGCTATAATCCAATCCGTATTCGGTAGCTTCCAGAGACTTGAACGAGAAAATAACCAGTGAGACCATTGTAACAAGCACCACGCAAATGCATACTGTTGAGATGAGTAATAAATTTAGTAAAGGTGGTTGTAATGAAAGGCATACTGCCGCAAAGCGTTTGAGTGTCGGCCATGATGATGAATGAGTTTCGCTCTGAATAAACGATTATAATTAAATGTTAGAGATAGTAGGTGTTTCCTCGATTCGGAGGGAAGTAATTCGTTTTTGAAAGTATAACAGTTTATTTGATAAGTAAATAAATGCTGCATATTTTATAATTAAGGTGAGGACGATTCTAGAAAATTTTGAGCATAATCAGCATAACTCCAAGTCAATGTGGTAGCTGCATATCTTGAGGAGTAACAAGGATCAAATTATCTATCGATTTTCTTTTTTTTCCATTGCTTTGTAAATTTGAATATGCAAATTTAAGTCGTAAAAACGGTTGAATCAGATGACGATTAAAACTTTTTTCGCTCTTCAAATTTCAAAAACGGCAATAAATCATAAAAAAGGTAAACGATCTTGTGTCTTATATTTTCCACATTTCGCTCTCTCCAATTTAATATCAAGGAAGGTTTAGCCTTAGGTATATAGTTTGCTATGTCCAACAAGCGCATAAGTTATTTGAAAATGTATTTGCAGTTTACTCCCAGACATGTTCACGGGTGTGGGCGTGTGTTAAATTTGGTATTTTGGGGTGATAATAGCAACAATGGAATTTAAAGCAGTTTTATGCACAATACTTTTCTCTTTCCTCTGAACGAATCGTCATATACTCGCCTCGGAAATGAAAATACTTAAATTCCTATTTCGATCTAATCTCAAACGAATTCATTTTCTAAGGTATAATACGTATGTCACGTGAGATTCTGCTCAAACTCAATCAATTGAAGGTAAATTTGTTTTAAACAAACTTATTGTCGGATAGAAGAATTTCTCACCGCTAGTGTTACTTCAGAGAAGATTGTATATTGTGGCAAGAAAAAGAAAACTTATAAAAAACACTCAATCGCCTTCAGTAAATTATCTATTTGCAGCAAACTCTAGATCGTTTTCCCTGAGAATCATCATCATCTGGTTTCAAGAGCTCATGCTTTGGCCTTGATTCTTTATTAGGCACAATCTCGGCTATCTTTTCAAATAGATCCTACATAACAATGATGGATTGGCGCCTTTTTCCAATGTCAAATAATTACCGATATCCCCTTATCGAATTTTGCGGAGGTTGTGCAATAATAAGCTCCTACTTGCTAAAAATCAATGGAAGTTGCGCTCTTGTAGACGAAACATTCAAAATTACCATTGCATATTCACTAGCTAATGCAAGGTCCACCGGCTTCGATTTCGAGTCTTTTAAAAAATCTAAGCCATCATCATCACCGTCGGTTTTCTCTTGCAATAGATCCGTTTTATTCCCGACAATACAAATGACTATGACAATTGGTTAAGTTATTGCACATCAATAGCAAATAGTACCTATATCGTGTGGTCCTTTTTCTTGCAATTCTTCTCTCCAATGTTTCATTTCTTCAAAGCTTTTTTTGCTCGTTACATCGAATACCAGGATAGCAACACTCGAATCTATTTACCTCCTCTTTTAGAACTCTGATAGTAATTCAATTTAAGCTGACCTCTATAATACATTTGAGAAATTGAATGATATTTCTCTTCGCCTGCGGTATCCCAAATCTTAAATCAAATACCGACGTGCTAGATGTCCAAGAGAAAACTATTTACTTCGAATTTCACAATTTTGCCTTTAACAGTTATTTTCTTTGATATGAAAGCTGCTCCTAGTGTCATCTGGATCGATTGTGAAAACGTACCGGTGCTGAATCTTTGCAAAATGCTGCTTTTACCAACACCTAGCATTGTGTGAGCAAGATTCGAGATGAGGCAACAAATCCTACCAGAAGCTCCTAAAAATACCACCTTTATTTGATTTTCTGCTTCCATCTTTATTCACTGAGTTTCAAGAGGAATATCTCGAGATAAATTTCGAAATAAAAATCTTGCTATGAGTTTGTAATTAGTGATGTTTTACGATATCGCCTCATGATAATTGTTAATAGCTAACAAACAGCACACACACACTCAGTCGTTGCTTGACCATTTATTTCAGGAATTTTCAATTAACATGAAATACTCCAGAAGGGCTACCCGCACAATAAGGAACCAGACTTTTGGATTTTATCTATTGAATCAAAATTGATGGAAAATAGAGAGATAATCAATCTCTTATGACAAAAAATGTAGAAAATTATTCAGGTTTTAAAATGAAAGCGTGATGAAGTTTAAAAATAGTTATTTTAGTAACTTATTCTCATTCTAGGAGGATTAGTAAGAACTTAGTATCTTTGACTGAGAGTAGACGATTTGAATATTTTAAAGTCAGGAACTTCTTTGTTTTCTTTTGTGTGATATTTCTTAGAGTCCTTTAAAGGAGATCGGTGAGAGCCTCGGCTCTTTGAAGGACTTCGGACTGATCCTCTCCCTTTTAGAGGGCTTTGGCCTGCCATTATTATACTTTTAAGCGGACTACGCTGAGTGCTCTTCGCTGGACTTCGATGCGTGCTTCTCGCTGGGCTGTGATTTCTTCGAGCCGACTTTAGAGGACTTCTGTGGGTGCTTTTCGATGGGCTTCTTTGCACGCTTCTTCCGGGGCTTTTCCTTGCAGTTTTCAATGGGCTACGATGAGAACTTTTCGAAGGACTACGGTGTTTGGCTTTCATTGTCGTGGCTTTGGAGTCCAAATATTGGTCGATTTTTTTCAAGCCTTGCACTGTTTGTGGTAGCTGACTGTCGGTTTCAAGCAGTTCGGTTGAACTATCGTTTCCTCCGAACGTGCTCTCTCTATACGTCTGAGCGATGATTTTATGGAGGTTCTCGATCTCTTTAGTTTGAGAGACCTGTCTCTGAATTAGATCCTTTTTATAGTTGTCATTCTCATTGACGATTTGATCAAGCTCTCTTTGCAAATCTCTCACTCGCGCTTGGGCCTCATTTCTCTCTCGTGTCAAACCATTCACTTTTTTTGCTAACTCCTCGACTTCGTCTTGGAGTTGTTGAATGTTGGCATTTAATCTTTCAATTTCTTCAGTTTTTTCAATGCGTAATCGTTGGCTATTCTCTGCCTCAATTTGGATATTTAATTTCAATTCTTCGATTTTTGCATGATATTGGTCAAGTTTAGCTTCGAAATTTCTGCGGAGCAAGTTTTTATCTTGCTCCTGCAACATTTTCTCTTTCTCGAGCTGTGAGATGGTTTCTTGGAGCTTTCGAACGTTGTCGGCCTTTTTATTGTCCATGGTATTAAAGAGTTCGAGGTTAGAGTTGAGCCTTTCGAGTTTCTCATCATATTTGGCTCTTAGTGAGGTAAGCTCATCTTTGTGTGCAGTTTCGAGGTTTTTCACGTGTTCCTCGTGTCTTAACACAGTTTTTTGAAGTTTTTCTTGGAGAGTGGAGATGTTTTGCTTCAGATCTCTAACTTCTTCGGTATGTTCTGTGGCGAGTTCCTTTCTTTGGTTTTCATATTCAGCTTTGGCCTTTTTAATGCGAGCATTTAGTTCTTCTATTTCATCATTATGGCTAGCTTCAACAGCCTCCAACTTTCTCTTCAAACCGTCTTTTTCTCTGGTTATCATGCTCATCTGCTCTTTAAGGCTAGCGATTATCTTCTCCAGCTCGGCCACTCTCGATTCTCCTTTGTGGATTTCTTTCACTACTGCAGCCGCTTCATTTCTTAGTGATGAACTCTCGTTTTTGAGCTCATTAATCTCGTTTTCCTTAGCCTGAAGTTTTTTCTCAAGTGCCAAAACAACCGCCTGCTGCTCGCTCTCAAAAGTAGCTCTCAAGGCTGACAATTTCTCGCTGAAATCTTCAGTTAGTTTGTCTTTTTCACTCTGAATGATGTTTTGACTTTGGATCTCCTTCCTGAGCACCTGCTCTTTCGCAAGAGTCATAAAGCTTTCAAGCTTGTATGCCATTTCCTTAACAAATTCGCCAGAGGATATTTGGTTATGTTCTTTCAATTCGTCTAACTCTCTCTTCATCCCCTTTAACCTAGAAGTAATCACCTGCTGTATCTTTTGCTTTAGCTCTCTGCTCTTAAACTTCAATTGCTCATTTATCGATGCCATACTTTGGATCTCTCGCAGCAAATTCTGTTTTTCGGCCTCTAGGCCATCTAGCTTCTTTTGAAATCCTTCCTGGTTGTTCTCGAGTTTTTGGACAGAAACCTTTAATTTCTCAACTTGTCCTTCAGAATTGCTAAGCTCCAAAACTTTCTCATTGAGCTTCATTTCCATTAGTTTTAGCTGACTTTTCGTTTCGAAATGCTGAGAGACTTCTGCTTCATAGCGTTCGTTCTCTCGCTTAATCGCTGTTAGGATCTTTTCAGTCAGCTCTCTGTTCTCCTTCTGAAGCCCTTGATTCTGTTCTTTCAAACTCTGAATCGTATCGGTACTCTTATTTTCAGCATAATTACGATCAAGTTTTAAGCCTTCCAATTCTCGCTGAAGCAGTTTCGATCGCTGGACTTCCTTCATGATTTCTTGCTTCAGATTATTATTCTCTTCGGCAAGGTTTTTCAAATTCTCGTTTCGCGCTGTGATCGCAACCTTGCTTTCATCAAAGGCTTCGCGCATGTCATGCAAGTCCATCGTCGCTGAATGAAGCTCATTTTCAAGTTCCTTACGTCGATTGATCTCTTTCTCATACATCTTCCGAAGGTCAGCTCCTTTCAGTTCTAATCTCTCAAGAGACTCAATGAACTTCACTCTTTGATTTTCTAAATCATCGACCATCACCGTGAGGGACTGATTGCTCTCGATAACGACTTGCAGTTCATTTTGGAGATTCCTTTTCTCGTTATTGAGAAGTTGTATTTGGTTTTCTAATTGAGCGATCATCGTTTTTGAGTTGTTTTCTAACTGTTCAATTTCCTTTGCTTTTCTTTCTTCTAGCAATTTGAGTTTCGTCGCAGCTTCTTCTTTGAGCTCAGTTTCTTTCTGTTTAAACAAAGCCTTCATCTTTTCGATTAAAGCGTCTTTCTCCCTCATCTTGTCTTCATGCGTTGTGAGTCTGACGCATTCTCGATCCATCTGGCGAATTTTATCCTCGATAATGCTGTGGAGGTTTTTCTCTGTTTTTCTCAAAGCGACTATTTGTTCCTGTGCTTCTTCCTTGTAATCAGCAATACGGCTGTCTAACAAATTCTGGAATTGCAATTGCAATTCAGCGATCTGAGTCTCCGTGCTTCTCATCAGTTCTTTCTAGATATCAATTATAACGGCATAAGCATCGTTGTCCCGTGGGGTAAGCTTACATTTTGGCGACGGAAATCTTCTTCCTGGAGAATGAGTTTCTGCTCGTAACTCTTCTTTAATTCCTCCATCTTGATCCTGTATGCCTCATCGCTCTTCTCTTGCAAGCTAGAATGCTCAACAAGTTTCTTTTTCATGTCTTGAAGTCCTTGCTCTCTGTCAGCCAGCTTGTTTTTATAATCTACAAGCTTTGCTTTGTATTGCTTGATCTTGTTCTTGTACTTCTCTTTCACCTGTACAAGTGCCTGTTTGAAGGCCTCGTGATCTCCTGCAACCAGCTAGAGCAGAGGCGTCACACAACTTATTTCGCTATGAATAAATTACATTTTTGAATTCTTCCTCCTTAGCAGCCAGAGACGCTGTGAGCTCTTTGTTGCTTTTCTCTTTCTTGTCGCATTCAGCCTTGAGATTCGAAATCAACTCGTTCTGAGATTGATTTTTTCCTTTAAGTTCGAGGTTCGCCGAGTCAAGCTCGCAAATACTCTTCCTCAGCGTATTTATCTCAGCGTCTAACTTCTGCAGCAGAGCACCATCAGCTTCTATTTGTTGCTTCAGTGTAATATTGTCAGAAGTCAGCTCGTAAATCTGGTTTTCTCTTCGAGTTCTCTCTGTCTCAAACTCAATCATCCTCTGTTTCAGCGCATGAAGTTCAGTAGCGTCTCTTTCGCTCCGTTGCTTGAATTGCGCCTCTTTTCGCTTTAAATTCGACTCGAATGTATCCGACATTTCTTTCAACTTTTGTCTTAGACTCTCGGCTTCAGAAGAGAAAAACTCTTTTTCCTTGTTTTCTTTCTTTAGAGCATCTTCCAACTCGATACATCTTCTTTCAAGTTCAGCTGACGCATCACGAGTTGAAGTTTCAATCTATGTGTAAATTGAGAGTTAGATAATTAATAACAGAAGCCTATCGTACTCTGATGAGTTCCGTGTGGAGCTTTTGGTATTCGCTGGTTAGCAGAGAATATTGAGTTGCTATTTTTTCTATTGTGTACTCTCGTTCAGAATGAAGGAAGTCCTCAATAATTTCCTTGACTCTTTGGTTCGCGAACTCCATCGAGGAGTTGTCACGCTTCATCATGTTTAGTAATTGGTCGTTGCTGACGAGATTAAAGAGTTGCTTGAAGTTTTCGTTTAAGCTTCTAATCCGCATTTCGTAAATTTGCTTGACTTGAGCGATTTTATCACTCGTTTCCCGGTCAGGATCGAATTTCGCATTCGAATTGTGCTTATAAGGAGGTGTCGTAGTGGCGGTAGTGCTTCGAGAGTTTTCGAACTTACTTGTCTGAAGGTCTAAGAATCTGCTCGTTGGGAAATCCATCTTTTAAACTGTCTTATAGTTGAAAATATTACCGGTAATAATTAATTCACAATTTTCGCAAATTTTCAATTAACTGTAGCTATAACGATAATTAGACTTTGAAACCTGATAAGAAATAGCATAGCATTTCAGTCTTATTACATTGAGAAAGAGAGGCTTTATGAAATTTCGTTCATGCTATCGACCAAGCTTGATTTTGAGAAGTAATGATATACGTTAACACTTTTTTAAATTCTAATTACTTTGTTTTAAGTTGAGATAGCAAAGACTATCGATATGATATCACCATTAGCCGCTGAGTTAAAAAGTGGGTAGCTGGAAAGAGATTCGGTTTTCTTTGCAAAACTTGATACGAGGACTACGATCGCATGTGGCAGACTCACAACAGAATGAAAAATATCTGAAAGAATGAATGTTAATTAGAATAAAAGTTAGTAAAGATGAATGATCCTAACAAAACAGGAATTGGAAAAAGTAAAACGTTTTGCTTGATTGAAAGTAATTTTGAGATTATTCCTAGAATTTGAGGCCTCAACTAAACATCCAGGCGTAAAGGGAGATGATGTAAGCACTCCTGGAATCAATATGAGAGATATTGATGAATATATAGGTAAATCTCTTTACTCCTATGACTCCCAAGTAACCGAATAAGGGGAAATGGATCCAAAAGTGTTCATGAAAATGGCAAAGGCAAATCCCAAATTCTATTATCGTACGGTTCTTTCAAATGTGAGATTGGTTAACTCTTAATCAATAGGGTTTGAAGACGACATTGATCCTGATAGGCTTGATTGAGCAGATTTAATGACAATTGGACAGGCGACAAATCTCAGTTTTATTGTGCGTTCAGTCTATTTTTAAAATATCTTTCTCAGCGTGCACCCACTTTTCTTTTTCTACATAGTCTTAGAAAAAAGCAGTTTGATCTTTTACATTTGAAGTGTTATCTCTGATACTATTGCAGTTACGCATCACAATTGGCGTATTTGCAAAGTGCAATTATCAACAATCCAAAATTTTCAAGGGAATCGCTTGTGGGTTACTAAGAGAGTCTGAAATTCCAATTCAAAATCTTTGTTCCAATATTTTAATATTTTGAAACAAATACGTTATAACTTATGGAACCTAGTCGATTCAACAAAACCTGAAAGATGGACTCTGTTGCTTCATTAGTCTAAAATTTCTTACTTCATAATCTGGTAAAGAAGGAAACACATGTTTCAAGAACTCGTTCAAATTCTTCTAATTTGAATGATACCTTGAGCCTATTAGAGGATAAGTTTGCGTAGTTTGTGTAGTTGTCAAAGCCGACTGACCCTCATTGCTTGACAGAATAGAAAAATGCTAAGAAAATTCTTTTTCATGTCTGATCGAGTTTTTCATACCGAGTAATAGCCTGTTTGATATATTGATGAGCCTTTCGAAAGGCTACTCAAACCCTCTCAGATGCAATTTTTTTATTACATTAGCAGGATCCAATTTTTCATGTAAAGAAATCGCGGCTCGAAAAATTGGCTTGAAATTAAATAAAGCACTATAGAAAATAAAATATCCTAACAAGTATCCTCTCAAAGAAAGTAGCTACCACAGAATGGAACAAGGCGATCGAAGAAAGGGAGGCCATCCACTTGAAAGCTTGCTCACGAAAAAGGTTCAAATTGTCACAACAGAGGGACGCGTTTTTGTTGGTACAACATCTGCATTCATTCAAATTTTCACATTTATCCTTCCTAGGTGTTTTAACAGGATTGGATCAAGCACTCAATGCATTCCTCGATGAATGCGAAGAGCGAGTTTACTCAAAAGACGAAGGCGTTGAATTCCTCAAATTAGGCATATACTTAATCAGAGGAGAAATGATCGCATTGCTTGGTAAATTGATATTACAAGAGCTTACCCTAACAAATCACTAACTCTCATTCAAAAAGGCGAACTTGATGAAGCAATTGAAACCAATCTTGATTTTGATAGTATTCAAGCGGAGCCATTGAAGGCAATAATTAACTAAGCAAGGGCAAAAATTATTAGATATACGCCACATGAAGTGTATAAAATAGATGTTCAATATGTGCACCGGGTTTACCAACAGTTAGGGCATACGTTCTGGTCTGCATACTTTTCATATCTGATTATTCGAAATTTTCATTAGCAATCGCGCCAAAAGATCAACAATTTACTTAATTCGGACGCATATACGGCAAAACACCATCTGGCAGCTTCCACATGGGAGCTGACATTGATCGCAGAGCGGCTTTTGGCAGTAATTACAAACCGCAGGATTGTTTGTCATAAGGTTGTCCAAATCAATGAGACAACCATTGCATAGTTTAGCTCTCTGTGGTACCATTCCGTTGTCAAACAGAAAAGTTGACGATGTCGAAAATGTGTTATTCGCGCCCTGGCTTAATCTCATTAGAGTTCTATCTATAGCGAGGGAAAAAATATATGTTAATGAATGAAATTAGATAATGGGTATTAATACCATAAATGGATTGCTCATTCTCCAATTGTCTCTTGACGTTGAAGTCTTGACTCATGAACTTGAATTCGTTGGGTGGAGTGTTGTCTTCCATGGTAGATGCGTTTGAGAGTTCAATATCGATAGCACTTTTCGAGATACTCTCGGTACACATGGCGTCGCTACCAAGCCCAAAGTTGTTCATCATCGTGGAGATGAGAGTGTAGTCCTCGTCCATGTAGGGATTCTTTCGCATCATTGAGACAGAAATTGTTTGCGAATTTGAGCTTTGAAAAAGTCACGAACTTTAATTATCTAACGATTAAATTCATTTGGGTTAAAAAGTGCACTTTTTCTAACTGCTCCAATTTAACGAATTGATTATTCATCGATTAATTATTCAATTCAATCAAGTCATGATGAAGCAATTAAATACAAATTCCGCGAAAATTCTTTTAACCAATAGGAAAAAAGAGCTTTGCTGTTTCTCGATAAATTTCATGAACTGTGATTTGTTGTGGAGAGGCCATTTTCGATTTACAAGTCTATAAAGTTTAGAAAAATAGAGTAAAATTTATAGCGCGTGTAGTAGTAGACTAAAAAAACTGAGACCACGTTCAAATAGTTGATGCGCTCAATGACATTATTCTAATAGTTCGCGAAAAGAAATTTGAAATATCAGAAGTGAGAAAAAAGGGTAGTAACGAATTTCTAAGTTGTAAAGTATGCCGCGTGAAGCCTTATCGAACAGTTCGGCTATTTCTTGCTCGTCTTCATGAGTGTATTTTCTAAAGCGCTCAGTTGAGCACGGGATTTAGAAGGCCTTCTACAGCAAGCATTTATCATTTGCACCCATTTTTCTGGAGGATGATCAAGCGTCTACACAAGGGATTAGTGTCAATCCAATTAACGTACACATACTTTAAAATTGTATTTCTCAGTTGCTGTAGTTATCGTAAATTTATTTGGTCCTTCGATTTCGGCGAAAGTTGTCGGTATTAATGGGAACTCCCGCTAGAAGACGAGTGTGTTTAGAATGAGGATGTTGAAAAAAATAACTTACTCGTAATTCATTGTTGCTCGGGTTATAATAGCGCAGAAAAGACTCGCCCGAGACTTCAGAGAGAACGAGCAGTCTGGTCTGGAAGAATATGAAATAAGGATGTCTTTTTGCAATAAGTCCTGAAAGAATGATTTTTTTGTCTCCACTATGTGGCTGAGACTGTGGTTTAGAATTTCTTCCCATTTTATCTTGGGTTTCTTGGGTGTTCAATTGCTGTTGCTCCTTTGGTTGGTTCTCTGGGTTTGGTGTAGTCTCAGAATTTACGTTTGCTTTGGTTTCCTTTTGAGATTTAAGTGTTGGGGCTGGATTTTGTTGGTAGATCGGGAATTCATTTGGCGTGCTTGCTCTCTTGCCCTTATTTCTAAACGGAGATTTCACCTCAACAAGAGGAGGCTTTTGGGTGAGGATCTTGTTAAAGTCAATTCCTGCGAAAAACTTATGCTGCTTGAGCGCGCTATAATCATTGCCTGATTCTATAGGGGGAAAAAAATAATAAATAAACTTCTCAACAGTTTATCGAAACTTACCCTTTGGACCACTTCCAAGACGCTCTTCAGGAGTTTTTACAAGAAGCCTAGAAATTACGTCTTTTGTGTCATCATCCATGTCCTTTTCCCAAATACCATGAATAACAATTATGAAATAATTTTCGTGTTACCTCTGGATAAACAAAATCCCCTTCCTTTATTTTTTGGAAGAGTATATACTCTGTGCCAGCGTTAAACGGCAATTTGCCTGAGGCCATAAAGTAGATAATGCATCCTATATTAATCAACATTAGCGACAATATCGTTGGATTGCTGTTTACCAAGCGCCCAGAGATCAGCCGGACCACCACAATCGCTATCGCTAAGCATCTCGGGTGAAACGTATTGAGGAGTACCAACAAACGTTGATCGGTGTTCAAATTTTCGTGTTAGCTCAGGATCGATTTCGACCCCTGTGTCTTCACTCTCCTTCTTTTTGCCAAATAGTTCCGCTGTTCTTTTTTTACTGTTCGTGTATTTCGCAGTGCCGAAGTCAATTATTTTCAAATGACCCTCACCATCCATCATCAAATTTTCAGGCTATGGCACAAGTCATTCATTTTATTTTTGAAGAGCAATTTATAGTTTTATACCTTTAAATCACGATGTGCGATTCCATTCGAATGGAGATATTCCAATATAACCACTATTTCAGCAGCGTAGAACCTGCAAGCGTGTGGCTCGAGTTTTTCTAAGTCATTATTCGAATCAATAATCCTAAAATCGATGTTACTTTGTATTCTCAAATAGTCTGAAAATTCCCCTCCTGACAGATACTCCAGCACAAAATACAGTTTTGTGTGGTCCTGGAACGAATAGTGCATTTTCACTACACTTGGATGATTGAGCTTCATCAACATCTCTCGCTCAACATGCGCTTGGTACTCTTTTCTTTCCTATTCATTAAATTCAATTGCTGCTAAATAACGATCTAGTGCGCTACCATTTTAAGGAACTTCTTATCGAGAACTTTCATTGCATAGAGTTTCTTGCCTGGCTTCTTTTTCACTAAATTAACTTCTCCATAGGAGCCTCTGCCAATCTGGCCGACTGTAGTAAAATCTGCTAAGGTGACTTTCTTCTGCTGCTGAGGTTTTGAGAGTAATGCGCTGGAAGGAGCTTGTGTGTTTTTGACTTCCTCTTCTTTCTGCTTGGTGACTTTCTCCGATGCGCTTTCTTTTTCCTCATCAATTGGCTCGGCGAGCTTGTTTTTCGAAGTAGATACAACTAAATTCTCTCTTAACCTCTCCCTTTGGCTACCACCCATCGATGTTTTACGATTCTTTGGTGAGCTATTCTCACCTTCGGTAAGATTCAATTTCAGTTCGACGTTTTGACCTGTTTCAGATGAATTCTCTTTGCTTTGTAACCCAGAACTTTGGTCCATGCCTTCATTGCTAGTTGTTTGACTCAGATTAATGAAGTCTTGTGGCTTGATTGTGAGCACAACTGGGTCTAATTGGTCCGAACGCTCCTCATACGACTGTAATCCAGCCTGACGATTAGAATTCTCATCATTTTGAGCGGTTTCTTCAGCTACTTGTTCGCTCGAATGCTGCTGTTCAAGTTCTAAACTTGAATTCCCTCTTTGGAAGTCTACAGCTGAATGGTCGTTCGAATTCGCATTGAGATTAACTGGTGATCCTCTGGTAGCAAGATCAATTTGGTTGTTTTGAGCATCAGGATCTTGCTCGTTAAGCTCCTTCCTGTCTGTTGAGTCAAAAGCATTGTCCTTATTAGTATTTTCATATGCTGTTTTCTGTTGATTGTTTTCCATAGAAACCTCCGCAGAGGTATTGTGGTTTCCCTCCTTCAATTGGAGTTCGGAAGCTGATTCAGAATCTAATGGTGCGTTAGCGATGATTAGACCAAGAATTTACATGTCGGGATGTTCCCAAGTTGAGCCGAACTGTCGGCCATTTTTTTAATTCAAAATTTTTCAGAAAAACCAATGTAATAGAAACCAAAGTCCTCTTGAGTTTTAATATGCTTGCCAGCGAGAAATCAGATTCTCTTAGAATAGTTCTATTTGCCGAAATATCTTTGCAGATGCTAGCCGTTCCCGAAAACACAGCTTTCTCGGCTTATTTTCAAGTCATTGTATCAGCAGCCCCTCAAGTAATTGGAGAGAAAGCCCTCAGAGTATTACAGCCTTATGGAAATTTTCGGATTCTATTTCTACTGAAGCTGAGGAGATTGCATTAAAAGTATGCTGAATTTGGTAACATAACCAAGTTGGATGTGACATTATGAAAAACACTAGCATTGGGAGTTTCGGGCAAAGATTTTTTAATGACCGTCCCAAAGAAAAAAAAAAAGACTGCCAACAAATACTTTATTTCTGCATATTTTTCTTGAAGGGTGTAACCTCCAAAGAACCAGACCCCTCAAGCATGGCTTAGTAGTACTTAGGATTTTTCATGATTAAAGCTATGTTAAAATTTTACCGTTTTTCAAAAGAATTAACAACTTTCCAAAAGAAAGTTCATCCTGAGTCATGTAATTGAAATCGTACAAGCAATAATAATATTTCAAAAACGATCTCTTAACAACATTCGTGAAAACATCTCAAAAGAAATACCGCTATATATATATTTAGATGCTATTGATTTTTCATACACTCAAAAAGAATTTATTTTTTTTCTGATTTTAGTTAGGATTTATGAATTTCCTTCGAAACTAAATATTGATGTTACAATTGTTTTCATATTTCTGAGCTTACTAAAACAACTACCTCGATGAAATGAACTACCGATATCATGAAAATTTGATAAATAAGCCTAATAATTCATGAATATTTGATTTCAGCTTTATCCACTATCTCGCTAACTAACAGACAGTCTCATGGCAGAATAAATTATTCGCAATGGCTGCTTTTAATCTATTTTCGATCGCTCGTAAATAAATCTGACCATAGCGAAGCTTGCTAAGAATGACACACTTCCCAACATCTATTTTGAATATGATAAGTTGCCGTATTGCTCAATCTCCTTACCAAGAAAATCGCGGAGCTTAAGACTATTGTATATCCAAAGTAATAAATCGTCTGTTTTGCAAAACAAAAGATTAACCCTTCATTAAGAAGGCAGTCATTACCTGAATGAAACCGAACATTTCAGATTTCTCGTTGTAGAAGTAGACTCCATAACCAAAAATGTAGAGAGCTCCAGCTCTGCATCATTAAATTAGATTCAAATTCTAGAAATAAGATACCCTCCATAGAAGAATGATCTCCACCACCATCTGTAATCCAAGACATTCAATTGGAATTGCGTCAGAATCATAGAAATACAAGCTAGACATTGAAATAAGTTAATTATGAGGTGGACTCCTCGATACACTCTACCTGTTACGTTCAGAGTGAGGACAAACATAGTGAAAAGCATTCCCCACATCGCGTACACCATATGTCCCCAAATGCTACTGAAAATGTAGTACAACTCGAAATAAATGGCACTGATGATGATGAACTTGTTAGACAAACAAATGTGAATTAGCTCTGCTGCACCTGAAAGGAAGGAGGCCGCCAATTAAGATCGTAACAAGGGGACTGTGTATCAAAGAGAGTTTCGGAATAGCCTTAGCGATCTTTGGTAATTTATCTCCACCTTCAACCAGGACTGTTTCTGACCTCATTCTTCCAATGAGTCCTCCGAATATAGTCAATGGAAGAGTGACTAGAGCCCACATGAAGACTACAAATAAAATGCTGGTCACTGGAAGAGCTGATGTAAGTCTAGCTGCCCAAGCGATATTGTTCAAGAAGAAAGTCATTGCGAAGAGTTGCACCTTTTTTTGTGAAAATAGGTCGCGTTAAATACTTTAGACATGACGCGAAATATACTGGGAAAATGCAGGCTGTCAGGAGAATATTAATAGGCCAATTCTTTCCTCCCAGTTGCTTGTAGATTCTGGATGAAACAAATCCTGCAACCACTATTCAATTGCTAGTTAGAAATTGTCATTGCGAGAGTCATTTATTACAAGCTGTGAATGAATAAAGTAAGACTCCAGTAGTGACAAGCGAGCCCCTCTGTGTGGTATACACTCCCATTGCTCCGAGTAAGAACGTCAGCAGAATCATGAGAATGAGTTGAGTTCCGCTGCCGATAGCCGCGCAAAGTGAATTGCTTTGATCTGGACACTTGAAGACTTCCACACGGATACTCTTCCATTGTGACTCTTCTGTTTTAGTCAAGAAAAAGTTAACAATAAGCAAATAAAAGATTGAGAGTGCTTACCTTTTTCTCCTTCAATGTCTGTAGTTTTGCTTTCGGTTTTCGCCGTACTGGTGACTACATACCAGGTTGCGATTATCAATGTCACTGTCTTGTATTCATATCACAGAGAATAAGAGTAAGAATTAAAAATGGCTCGAGTCTACCAGCATGAGAGCATTCAGCAGAGAATTTGTGTGTATTTCATTAGGGAAGTACGTATCGTTTCCTCTATTAATAATAGATGCTAATTACAAGCTTGGCAATCATAATAATCTACTTATTTGGATAGATTTTGTCTCCACTGTGAGCTGCCATGTACTTCACGGAGTAATAAAAAGAGACTTCAGCATCCTCTTTGGGATCAGAAATATCAATTGCATCCACATCACTTGTCGAGAGTTCTGCCGTCACAATATCCTGAACACATTCCAATTAAAGCCAATCAGCGCGTGTTATCCCTACTCCAGTGAGCGCGTCGTACCAAATCTTGAAATATATGTGCGTCGATAAGAATATTTTGTCATCTTGATGAAATCCGAGATAGTCGCCGACGGCAATATCCTCTGCATGCCTCGATCAAAGAAATGAAATTAGATTTGATTGAGTACCGACGAACATCTCAAACAAATAGTTTTCCTTCACTTTTTTCTTCAACTCTTCAAGATCTCCCTTGTTAATCGTCTTTGTGCAAAGGAGTTGTCTATTAATGCTCTCTTCGAAATGTAAATAGATAGAGATGGCTTTGACAGTTACGCAAGAATTTTGTTTTGTACAAAGAACTCATTTTTCTGTTTCCGCTGAGCTTTTCTCCGAGAGACTGGCTTTCTTCTTGAGGATCCTTAGGTGCACAGAAAGGAAGATCGTAGTATCTAGATTATATGTTGTAAGGAAACTCGGAAAGGCAATCATAAAAACACATGGAATCTAAAACATAGATGATAATATGGAATACCTGTAAGATTCGGTCGGGTTTGCAAAGGGAGAAATTTTGTTCACCATGATTCTAACTTCATTGCCAGATTCGAAAGCCGTTGAAATAGTCCAAGCACAGAGAAATAGAGAAAACGCCAAGAATGTTGTTTTGGTCATCTTAAAATTAGACTTGAAAGATTTATTTCCGGTTATTAATTCTGAGATGATATATCTAACTCAAATATTTTGGCGTTATCATAGCTTTTTGATTAATAAAACAGTTTAATTTCCAAAAAAAACTAAAAACCATCTCTTCAACGCGAATCCTATCCAATACGGGAGTGTAGTGGCAATAAGCAAGTGATAAATACTCAATCCATCAGAGACACCGATAAAACACTCAAGCATTCCGACAAAGATTAATGATACATTCAATATGCTATGATTTCAGCAGTATCATACTAAAATAAGCATAACGTCTATCATAATTTATTTTTGAAATAGATTAGCACATATCTAACTCAGAAAGAGAGTTGAAGGAGTGCCCTCTATCAAAAGTGGACACAGCTATTATATGAGGATTTATTGTCAGTATTAAGATAGAATTTTTCAAACGAACGAGCTTGAAAGAGATCATGCCTTAAAGTTTCCTTACTCATATCATCCATTTGCAAAAGATTGTACTTCACTTATGTGTACTAGATTGTGATCATGTGTGTCAGTCAACGCTACATGTACCAGAGCAAGAACCAACTCAGATCTTTACTTAAAGAAAAGTCATCAGATCGTGCTCAGTCGTCTGTAAAAAAAAGTTTATATGACTGAACTATGTGCTCAGCCACTCTTAAGCTCGAGCTTCTAAGCAGTCCATTTTAAATGCCCAGATAAAATTAATATCAAACTTAAACGCGAGTTATTTGTACCACACCAGAGAAAAATTAGAGTTTTCTTGCATGGAAGAACAAGCTCGAGATAAATATGAACTGACAATCCCGTTAGAAGAGGGCGCCGAAACAATCCAACGAACTCATACTCATGGCAGTGAGCAGGGAGATCAAGAAATCAAACCTGAAACTTCTGTAACTTATTCAAAAAACATGAACGGCGAAGAAAGTCCCTTCAAAACAGATGGATCTGAATCAGGAAGCCCAGTATTAGCTACTTTTCTTTCACAGTAGCAGTTTTTCCTAAAAATTACATAGTCAAAAAGGTCAAAAAATAGAAACCGACAATCATCAAGAAGAAGCTATATATCTAATGATATCAATGATGCCATCCAAGAAGCAGAAAATGAGGGTGAGCTAGGAAAAGAGGATGGTTTGGCTCAAGGTAAGCAATGGGAATTGGCACTAAATTCATTTGATTTGCTAATCAACTCAGAGATAAGAAAAAGAATGGCAGAGAATGGGAGTCGAGTGTTTGGAATCCCAAAATTCAGGGTGAAAACTAAAAAAGCTTTCATTGAGCCTGTGAAAGTCCCAAAAATGGAATCAGAAAAGCAGGCGGTTATTCCTACTAGCGGCAATATTCCGAATAAAGAAAGGGCTAAGTCGCTTATTCCGGGTTTCCATTCGTCAAATATGCCTCAAATCGAGCAATCAAGTGCTTTCAGTAGAAAAAGCTTAGTCGCGGGCTACCGTTCCATGGAAAATTTTCGAGTCAGCAAGCTGCATGCAAGTAGTATATGATCTATTTCGTTTATTGATTGAATATGGTAGCTGCTACGAGCAAACCAGACCTTGACGTTGAATTGACTCCTGCAAAAAATCTGCTGAGTGTTCCTGGCAGTGGAATGAAGGAAGATGTAAAGCATATGAGACACTCATCTGAGGGTCGTCTGACATTAGACGACGGTGTGCTAATTACAGGAGTTAATCTGAGTAATCAACAATGATTTAGTGGAACCCAATATAGTAATTTGTGATATTTCAAGCACCAATGGGTGAGAAAGATCATTCAGTCGCCCTAGGACAATACCTATCTCCCCCTAGGAGAGATTCGATGCCTACAACTGCAGGTTCGTATATGCAGATGAGTACTATTGAGGCCAGCGAATCGATGAAAAAGACTCCAGTTGGCTCGAGGATTAAAATAGAAGATGATGGCGATGAAGACGATCACAGTAAAATCCGTGATAGATCTGAGCGAGAACTCTATTTGATATTTAGGAGAAGAAAGAAAAATTGAGCGCAAAGTCACTATTTCAAGGAATTTCGTTGTTAGAAGGTCACGGAGCCAGCAGCTTTTTGAAGGAATCTCTATGAATCAGTATAACCCTCATATGAGACAAGGTAATTCTAGTAGTCTGTAATTTTCCTGATTTTTTTGCATCAGATCCGATTATTCAACTAGCAATGTTCAAGGATTTATTAAAGATTCTCGTCGACAAAGCGGGCTCTCTGAAAAGCGCTATTGGGGACACTCATCGAATGACGAGGGTAATTTATTACAATTCGTGCCCAGGGATCTAAAAATTTGACAATGTAATCAGATAATAAGATATATCGGCCACAACGACCAGCAGAATTTGAATAAAAAACTAGAATCGATCATGGGTTATTTTGAGGAAATCAGTGGAATTATTTTGCAAGGTATTTTCAGAGTTGGGATAAACAGATGTGATCATTTCCTTTGTAGAATTTAGGGAATGCCCCGAAAAAATCGGAATTAAACCATCTCCATTGCGAAACCCGTCCGTCCTATTCAAGACTTATACAAATCAAGAGGAGCGCTTTAAGGATAACATTCAAGTTTACTCCGATGAGCTTAATTTCCTGAAAGACTGCTTTGATTGTTACAATGTTATGGGAAGGCAATCAAAACGAAAGCCATTAGATGACTCTAGCTGTCAGCTGCTCATGCATCACATCCAAAAGTCTCGTTTTTTAATTGGCGATTTCCTTGAAGAAATTCGAGTGTTTCATAAAACTTTAGATGCAAAGGTAAAGCTTTCCTACTTTTAAGTGCTCGATTTAATGTGCCATGATTCAATAAAGAAAAAATGGATAGAAGAAGAGAAATTAATCAAACAAAGCAAGTTGGAAAATTTGGAAAACGAACACATGAGTAAAACATGGACGATGTACACGATGAAAGTGAAAGAGCAACTTCAAGAAGAAGTGGAGAAATTGAATCACCTGTCAAAAGAGATTGGAACGACGGCTGTGACCGTAAATCCAGAAGCCGAGGCAGCAGGTCTCCCTAAATTGATGTTAATTTGATTCTGAAAATTTTGTTATGCTTTGTTCATCAGTACGCCGCGAGCAGCTATTGGACACTCTTATGCAAAAGAAGTTTAACTATAAACCGATTCCACTGACAAGAGAATCAAAGATTCAACTCAACGAAGAGTATTTTTTTCATTGTTTGGAATACCGTTGTAACAAGGCTCTTTTTTTAGGCAAATACATAAAAATTTAATCGCCCTTAAAGAAGGTAAAAGCACCAAACAACCGATTGCTGATCATCGAAAAATGATCCGATATGAGCGGCTGATGAACCCTTTCCATGATAAAGAGGTTATTCACACACGTTTAGAATTGGCATTTAAGAGCTCTTACCCTCAGATCATCGCAGCGTTGAGAATCGCAAAAGATCACACGTCAATCCCACTGGATATGGATCTTGTCGAAATTGCAGAATATGAAGAACCTAACACTGAAGCAAAGAGAAAAAGAGCGGCCGAGTTAAAGAAACTTTCAACTAAAATTAAAGACATGCTCAATCAGCCGAAAATCAAATGGAATACCCTCTGTATTACTGAGAGCGAGGCGAAATTTATTGCTGAGAGGCTAGAGCAAGACTACTCGAGTTCAGCGAAGGTAAACTTTACCTTTCGGAGTCACCACTAAATGCTCCCTTGTTTGGATTCTTAGGTTTTGAAAGCTCTAGCACAAACTAAACAGCATACAGCTTGCGTTTTTGATCAAGAAACGCTGACTAACTTTAAGATAGGAAATAGAGGATTAAAAAAGCCACAAACTTCTTCTGGCCATGTGAGAGGTAAGAATCGTTCAATAAGTTAGTTGCCTCTCCATTTTTTTTTTTTGATGTCCTATATTGTAGCAATAAGTTTTTTTGGTTTGTAATTCAATATCTTTTAATTTCTTTCCGAGGAAGTGATAATCTACCCATATAAGAAGCAAGCCAAGTTTCAGCTATCTGTGAGCTTTCCTTAACTCCAAGATTGTCTCCATCAGAAGAGATAACAGAGTCTAAAGAGATATTTAAAAAAAGAGAATGACTGTTAATTGTTAAATATTCCGAGATTCGCTTTTCTTTTGAATTTCTCACAGGGCCATTATAACTCTAAATCTCAGAGTTCACTATGCTACTTTTGACTTGTTAGTATCATCGATTGTATATAGCAATTTTCAAACTTCCTATGAGTCAATTTAGAAATAATAGCATCATTCATTCTCTATTAGCTGAGGAACTTCGAAGACTTTTGAACTTTTTATTCATTTTCACAGGGAGGCAAGTCATATCCGAGGGGAGTTATTTATGATGGACTCTGCTGTGCAACAATAATTTGTCTCCAATGTCATCTCTGATGATAAAGTCCTAGGAAATAAGGGGGTGTTATTAGTTGAAAAACTCTTGTTTCATTACATTCTAGCTATTCCATGAAAGCTAGCAACATTCTCAACCTTCATTGCCTGAGTCGAGGAGTTTGCTATCATCTGGCAGAAATCATATTCTTCACCAAAAAAGTCGAACTTTTCAGCGAGAACAATTTGCTCAGTCATTATATCGCGAAGAGGGTTACCGGCAGAGCCTCTTTGCAAGTAATTCTTTTCGGTCTTATCTTCAAGATATAATGATAGAGTAAGCCTTCTACTTAATTAATCAATTGTTTGAAAAACAATAATTATCACAGGTCAGACGATCCATTTATTAAATGAATCCTATGATTCCTGGAATTATGGAGAAAAAATACGTCATTCGCAGGTTGAATTAATCAACTGATTAATTAAAAAGTGCAGTCGCAGTTTTTCTTATTATTTTTTCAATAAAACGCAATTCTTGAGCGGCTTAAAGTTGTTGACTTAAAATCCTCAAAATTTAATATCGGGTGTTTTTCACAGTTTTCCTAAAGTATTAAAGTTTTGAGAACTTCAATGAATTAGAATAAACACTTACTGCATACGAGAAGGGCTAGACTAAGAGGTCATAGCACTCCGGGTAAACCAGTCGTAGAAATTCAGAAAAAAAAAAACATATTATTTCCAAGCTACCTCATTTGCAGTTAGTTGATTCTTTGAAAATTTTATTGCGGGTATTTAATTAGACATTTGATTTAAATATCAATTTAAATAGGCAGTCTTACATAGTGAATTGAGAGAAAAAAACGAGCATGTCTGCTAGTATTTGGCTTTGTGGCCAGAATATCGCCAGTGACAGCGAAGCTCGCGTCAAAAAAAGCTATCTTGTCATGAGAATACTATGTGATCAATACGTGTATCCTATTCTTGGATATTTCCCCGCAGAACAATAACTTTGGCTGTGGCTACTCGAACCACTTAAACGAGGTGATATGTAATAGGTTTATATAAGGTTAACCATGTTATTATTATATAACTACTCTTATTATCTTAACAGCATATCAAACTCCATTCATTTTCCATTCAGACTCTCGATCAGCATAGTTTGCAGCTTTCTTGAGATCGCCAATGCCGACCATAGCCTCGCCAAGGTCCTCACTGACTTGGGCTAGTATTTTAGGGTCATCATAGTGGAGAACTGCATCAACGATAGCCTTTGCTCGCTTCTTTGGATCACCTGAGTTTAATCGCGAGAAAATGAGCGAACAATTCAGTTTCAAAATTTACCGCTTTTGAATATGCCAGACCCTACGAAGACTCCATCCATACCCAGCTGCATCATCATTGCAGCATCAGCTGGAGTTGCAACTCCACCAGCTAATAAGATAGAGGTCAGCCACTCACAAATAAGAAGAAAATTATACCAGCAAAGTTAACCACAGGCAGTCTTCCTAACTCACGGGTTTTTTTCACGAGCTCGAGAGGAGCATTGATTTGCTTCGCAAATGAATATACCTCCTCCTCATCAATCGATTGAAGACGCTTGATATCTCTTTGAACAGCTCTAGCGTGACGAACCGCTTCAACAATGTTCCCAGTACCAGCTTCTCCCTTAGTTCTGATCATCGACGCGCCTTCACCAACTCTTCGGAGAGCCTCACCAAGGTTTCTGCAGCCGCAAACGAAAGGCACTTTGAACTTCGATTTCATGATGTGGTTCTCCTCATCAGCAATTGTGAGGACTTCGCTCTCGTCGATAAAATCGATGCCAATCGCCTCGAGGATTTGAGCTTCGACAAAGTGACCTATTCTCACTTTTGCCATTACAGGGATCGTGACTGCCTGCTTAATTTCTAAAAAGAATATCAGATTGGGCGATAACTAGAATGAAATACTACCTTTAATGATTTTCGGATCTGTCATTCGTGCGACACCTCCGGTTACTCTAATATCAGCGGGTATTCTCTCAAGTGCCATTACAGCACAAGCTCCTGCCTAGAATGATTGTTGTAAGACAGCAGCGGACGTGAAAAATTACATCTTGTGCGATTTTTGCTTGTTCAGGAGTGGTGACATCCATAATGACTCCTCCCTTGAGCATTTCAGCGTGCCCTGAGAATGTTTTTACATATTTATTCAAATAATAAGGTCTTACCATAGTTTAGAACGATCTTGTCTTTGGCGGATTCCATTGTATTCGTTAATAAATTCTGTCGGAAATATCTTGATTTTAAATATAATATTGCGGCCGATTTAAATAGCATGCTAAAGAGTCACGAATTTAGGGATCAAATCAACGATATCTAACTTTCAGTCGCTAGCAGCAAATCAGAAAAGGCTTTCTACTTGTTGCTTTAGATAATCACTGATTTCATTCTTAGAACCCCACAAAAAATTTTGTTAAGTTTTTTCTGTGCTCGACAACTTGCTGACAAGCCATATATCATGCTTGTCTAAAAATAGTCAGAGTCACACTGAGTTATTGCTCTCGATATAACCTCAATAAACCATTATATGTTCCTAACCAAATTGGTCATCAAAGGAAGTTTTATGGAGTTTTCCTCCAAAAATGCATGTTATATATTTAGACTAATTGTACAATCTTGGATCGAAAAGCCAAGAAACATCTTCAGTGAGCAAGATTCTCTCACACCATCATGAATTTTTCAAACTATTTTGTGATTAAGAGGTTAGCTTTTTATAGAATGACTATCATAATCAATTTTCATCACAAAGCAATCGTTCCTGAGTCAGTTGAAACATAGAAATTATTGATAGCTTTCTTAGTAGATGTCGTGGTTGTACTCAAATCAAAGTTTGCTTCTTTAGAAATTACTTCAAATTCAAGAGAAGATAATCGATGGTAAAATTCTAAATTTATCAGGTCTCATACAACAGCAATGCATTCCTAACTTAGAATTTATCTTCCGTTACAACTAGTACTTCCTTTCAAAATTGTTCCTAATCGATTGGCACAGGTTTCGGAATGTAGTAAGTTCCGTTTGGATGACCAATCTTGATTTCGACGTCTTTCTTCGGTTTCAATCTCGATGCTAATATATCTTCTCCGATCTTACTCATAGGCGCAGGATTTCTCTTCCTTTCGAGGGATTTCACAAACGGTGTGTCAGTCGCTCCTACTTTGCCCGGAAGATAACCATCATATTTTTGCTTTGGTATATCCTCTTTCCAGTTGATTTTAACTTGTCCATACTTCCCTGAATTCAAAATAATTAGTTAAATCGTCTTTTTGATATGAGGATCTCTTACTCTCTCTTTCAGTTGGTTGCTCGTCTTTTGATTTCGCATCCATAATAATCATTTTATTTAGCTCCTAACAATATAATTATTGTAGCGCATCAAATGGATAGAAGGATAATACTCTTCTGAGACCTTGATGTGGAGGGACGCACTCGAATTGTTTGGGAATCCTTTCATATTGTTTCAAAGTTTGTCCGAAAATGTCAGTTTTTGGAAGATTTTTCAGCTTGCTCAAGTTTTTTTTGGTCAGGTCAAACTGCTCTGTCGTATAATATTTCGATGTGTTCTGAAACCAGCCAGGAGTACCCTCAGATATGGTCCTATTATCAAAAAGGATGATTGCTGAGCCGGGTTTGTCTCTTATAATTTGTTACATTGCGTTTCGAATAAGTGGCGGCGGCAAGAAATCCTCATTAACGTTTTTGTAAGGCTTCGACACATAGAGATTCTTTCTGTAGACATTAGTGTCCACGGTCTCACTGCTTCCTCTTAGTTCTCTAGCAGTTCCTCCGCTTTCTTTTATTGTCTTATAGGCTTGACGATCCACTACTTTTGCTCTCGGGACCGGATCAGTGCTTTCTGCCAGACTATAGATTCCAATGCGTTCAATGAATGATTATAATTCAATATGAATACGCTGCGTATTGCTTTTGTCTGTGGATGTAAAAATTTTCCATATGAGTCGGCAGATAGTGGTCAAAATCCTTGTTTCCACCATCATTGTAATTAGTTTTTCGATGGATGTTTGAATTGTGTCCAAATTGTGTGCTCGTAAACTTTGCTTTCCTAATAAAAATTTCATTATTATTTTTTTCTTCCTCTCCAGCATCTCTATTACTCAAATGGATCAACACTATTGATTTTTCTGAAGTTTTCAGCATAGATTGAACTGTCATAGCGAGTCTTGGTGATAGGTTTATATTCAAAATCTGTGGGTACGATGTAATTTCTCTCATAGATCTTGGCTGCACGATCCTTTATAAAATACTGAAGTTAGACGCGGAAAAGAATTGAGGAGTAGACTGGCGTTGCAGCTCTCTTCTGGAAAGAGGGGACGTTATCCGCAAAGCCCGTATTTGAACCTGCAGTTTCAGACATTGCTTATTAAATTTTTACAGAGCTTAGTAGTTATATAAAATTTTATACACTGTGTAATGTGGTATTAGATATTAGCTACCCGACACACATACACGAGCATTCTCAATATATTCTTTTGAAAAATACATGGCATTTAACCTAACATCAAAGATAGTAAAAAATTTAAGTTGACTCGCTTCTTGGAACTATTTGGAACTAGTAATTTCAGCGTTTTGGCATTTGAAGAACTTACAGAAAGAGTAAAACTTTATTGAATTGTAGGTGAGGTAGCCTGCTTCTTATAAGTAGCAGAATTTAATATAAATTCTTATTACTCGCATTTTTATTGTTTAAATCAAATGAACATGGATCAATAGCTCATGATTACATTCTTCTTACGAAAAAATAAATTCTTTACTTGAGTGTCCATAACCGAACAGATATAAACAATATTTTAGCTTAAAACCTTGTTTAGAATCGAAAAACTATAAGACAACTTTTCAAAATATTTTGCAAGAGGAACTATCAACATCGGCTTTGCTTTTCTTTTTGAACTTTTTGGAGTGGGTTCGATTGCTAGTAACTACCTGAGTCTGAGTTCGTGGAGATGGATCTTGGATGCAGCTTTCAGTTCGTGAGGTCCTTGCTTCGCTATTTCTGCCTGTTGACGGCTCATTGAATCTATTGTTTCTGATTTCTAAATGAAACCAATTAAAACTCTGACATTCTAATGAAATTTCATTCGTACCTTCAATTAATATCTCAAAGGCTTCTTGAATATTATAGTAAAGCGATCCTGAAGCTTCCATGTACAGCACTTCGTTATTTTCAGCGAATTCTCGAGCTTCAATCTCTGATACTTCACGCTTAGAAGGGTTTGCAAAATATTCATCGCTTAGATGTCCTAAGAGCAGAATTGCTGCATCAGCATCCGCAAAATCTCTTGCGAAGTTGAGCCACGTCTTGCAGCAGTTTTGGAAGGTTTCTTTGTTAGTTACATCGTAAACGATAATCACACCGGTCGAATGTCCCATCACACTTGAGAAATATTATCATTTTCTGATGGGAAATAAAAAAGTCGAATTACGTATTGCTGCTCTCTTTAACTTCTTCTTCTCCTTCTTGGGAATCTTCCACTGAGGGAATTAATAAATAAAGGGATAATTCGTTTGTTTATTTTATACCAATGTCAGATAGAATAACTTTTGCCGTGATTCCGTTGGGGTACAGCAATGTTCTTGAGCCACCAGAAGCCGACTTTGAGAATTCTTTAACTGAGCCGTCGTTTAAAAACCTGAGGATATTAGACCGTTAGAAATACAATCCCAACCAATGGAGAAATTACGATTCCTGAACTACTGTTTTCCCTGCTCCATCGTCCCCTAGAATAGTGACTATCAGAAGAATTATTAGTCCGTTCATAAATATATATAATGCTTACTTTTATACTCAGGCTCAGGAGAAATCATTCCATTCATTGATTTTAGCATATATGTCGGCGGCTCACTCTTCGTCCCATTCAGACTATTGTAATATAACTTAACATAACTTCTAATGAAGTGCTAATTTACTTTAAGGTGCTTGGTCCTTTGGAGGAATTAAGAGTATATCTCTGGTCTGTTGACATCATTCTCTTGATTTCTCCTAACTTCGCGCTATCTCTTATGAATTCAGCCCTGTACTCAGGAGTATCAGGGAACCAGGTCGAGTGTGACGGATCTCCTCCGATTCGCACGATCCAAGGGTGTTCACAAATCTTATCGAGCTCAATCCGCTGTTTAGGGTCAACCGTCAGCATCGAACTCAACAAATCTTTCACAGTAGGAGAGAGGTAGTCTGGGAATTTTAGGGAGTTTGGATCAAGGATATGTTTATAAAGCTCCTTTTGAGAAAATGTTTCTGGTAGGAAAGGATAGCGACCAGTGAGGAGCTGATAAAGGACAACTCCTAATGACCAAATGTCACATTTCTTATCATAGCTCTTGCCTTTAATCACTTCTGGAGCCATGGTTAACGGAGTCCCTACCGTCGTGCTTAGTGTTTCATTAGGAGATTTTAGAACCCGAGCATAGGTGAATCCTGAAATCTTTATTGTATAATCATCCCCTACGAGAATATTCTCAATTTTTATATCACCATGCACGATATTAAACGCGTCAAGTTCTTTTAAGCCGCTGAGCAACTGTCTCGCAAGTCGTCGGACTTGATGCTCAGGCATTCGTTTATTCGCAAAATTGTTCTCTGCAATAAATGTTTTCAAGTCTTTGTATTTGCAATGCTCATAGATCAGATAATAGGCGTCTTCTGATTTAAATAGATCATGAAATTTAATAATGTTCGAATGGTGGACTCCTCTCACTATTTCAGCTTCCCCTTCGATCCGCTCGTCTTCAATAAGCTCATATCGATGATACTTAACGATCGCAACCGTCTGATTCACAAGTTTTTTCTTTCCGAGATACACAGTGTGCCCTGGCCCTTGTCCTATCATCTCTTTCACGACATAATCTGGTATTTTGCACTCAGTTTCCATCTTTTTATAGTAGCTAATACTATGTAGGGTTCCCTTGAAACCGTACCAATCAGGTTTACTTTTAAAATGTAGTGTCTGATCAGTGGATTTAAACCGAAACCAAGGGTCCAGTCCCACTCCAGACACCCAGTAGTGCGTAAAGAGAGCTGGAAAGTCTATTCTTTTCTCAGGATCCGCTACCAACATCGAACGGATCAGTGTCTCTAACTGTGGGCTGACAACACCTTCAGGAAATCTCAAATTGTGCGATTCTTTGACCTGTTTTAGCAACTCTACTAGCGATTTGCTCGGAAAAGGTAATTCTCCTGTGAGTAATTGATATAGCATCACACCCAAAGACCAAATGTCACATTTCGGGCCATATTTATCCTCCATAACTTCGGGAGCGGTATAAGATGGCGTTCCGCACATCGTCTGCATAATGGAGACAGAATTATCCGCGTATCTTGACCAGCCAAAATCGGCGATTTTTATAGTGTAGTCTTCTGCAACAAGCAGATTTGCTAATTTCAGATCTCTGTGGACTATATTGTGGTTGAACATATAACGCACTCCAGAAATGATCTGCTGAAACAATTTCTGGGCTTGTGGTTCTGGAACTCTACTGTTAGGAAACTTTTTGACGAAGTTTCCTAGGTCGCCATGGCTGCAGTACTCGAATATGAGGTTGATTTGATCGCCGTCCTTATAAACATTAATAAACTTCACCAAATTTGGATGCTTAAGCTGCTTCAGTATTCGTATTTCCCTCTGAATTGTTTCAAGAGCTGCATTTGTCTTGACGTGCCGTATTTCTTTGATAGCAACAACTTCATCCTTTCTAGATTCATGGACGCCTTTATAAACCGTCCCGAAACTTCCACTGCCGATCATATCTTGCTTAATATAAGGTCCAGCCTTCCACTGGTTTTTCATTTGGCTTTCATTCATATTGATTTTTGAGTCACCCATTACTTTGAGGCGCTTTTTATTTATATCCTGAGTATAGTTTTTTTGTTAATTCCTATCAGATCAACCTAATGACTTCCGCATAACATATGTAAATATGCCTCATGAGTTTTAGTTATCATTATCAACCTAGAGAAAAGAACAATCTGACACAACAAAGAAATGCGACGAGATTGGACAATTTTATAAGGATAATGTTTTCTATTCGGAATGAGTATTAATGCAGGGACCCGATAGGTAATTCTAAGCCATAATATCAACTCTAACCCTCGAAAAGAAATGGGAAATGGGGAGAGAAGCACAATTCATCATGAGATACGATCGTTAATAACGTTGATATAGTTAAAATAAAACTAGTGAAGTTAACGACTAGAAACATCAACCTATGTTTTAGAAAAATCATTCCATGACGTGATAATATATCTCCTGTTGAAAGCCTCAAAACAGATAAACTCAACCAAAAAGTATCAGTAATCGAGGTTTTTCCTCGCGCTTTCTGTATTGAACAAATTTCCGTTACTCCTCTTGATTGAACTTCATTTCATCATGCCAGTCAATTTCTATGCAGTCGTTTACTATTTATAGAAGAAGCATCGAAAAAATTCAAGCAGCTCAGAGATTACCTTTTTAAAAAAATGTCACAAGTATTTGTACAATGAAGCTGGAATAGCCAATATTTCATCAAACTATCGATTTCCAGCTGATCCTGTAAGAAAAGCAGTTCGATTTCGCCAATAGAATATGTAATAGATCGCCCATGGAGGTACAAGCATGCAGACTGTATCATGCACGATGAGTAGGAAAAAAGAGCTTAGACCTTCCGGATGATACAATTTATAGCAAATCTCCTTTGAGTATCCATATTCCCATTTATGAAAATCCCAAATGAACTGCAACAAAGATGAGGACAGCATACTAATCATCAAGATAAGTAGCTGGGCTTTTATCCTTTGCATCTCAGCATACTTCATCTCGATCTCGGTTCCCTCTCCCTTCACATATTCTTCTTGTACCCACTGATTAATAGTTTTTGAAGACTTATACGTTATCCAAAGCACAATAAGGCTCACCGCCAGATTCAACGTAGAGAATAAGAGATTATTCACTCGCTGGCAGACAGGAAGTAGTAAAATAGAACGGTCGTCAATCCATGAAAAAAACCATAAAGAGATCGATACTCCTATTCCGATTAGCTTCAACTTTTGAATTTTTGAAGAGTCTTCTTCATTGTAATAGTTGTATGAACATATACTGCATACTACGATATTTTGAACCAGTGCGAGCGTCCGAAGGGTATAGGTCCAGAAGTTGGATTCATAGGCGACTTTCATCATGAAGACTAGTATGGCTTGGATCAGCGAGAGTATGAAGAGAATAAAATCGATTCGATCGAGTACTTGAGATTTAGCGTTTTGGATCGTTCTGAACGCCTGTAGGAACATGAATAAAGTGACTGCAGAAACCACTGTTAAGGTCGCAAAATAGCTGCAATCCCAGAAACCTGAACAGCCCATTACTCCATATGTGGCATTTGTAGCTATGGAAAAATTTGACATTCTGAAGGATCCTGTCGATAAACTTTTTTTTATTTATTTAAAAATATTTCAGAAGACATACAGATCGATGATGCAACTCAGTAAGAAGCCTCTGATCCTTTGCTGGTATCTCTTTCGTAAGGTAGGTGCCATTCATGTGAAGGCAATTTTTTGTTCATGAGTTGTTCCAAAGGTTTTGATTTTTCAATGAGGATCAAAATCAATTGAGAGTTTGAAAATACTGAATTTTTATAATACTTTAAATTAATCGAATTTAGAAAAAAATTAAATGAATTACTCGTATAATGAAATGCGTAAATGGTATGGTTCAATCTTGTTATGGTAATAAGAAACCTTTAACTTACAAAGAAGGAAGGGAGTGGTAGTTTTTGAATTTTAGTTTTGGTATAATACAACTTTCCGTCTCCTTAATGAGTATTGGTATTGAAATGGAAGAGCCTAATGAAGATGATCATTATTTGAAGTAAAAGTGTTTTGGATGCTTAACAAAAGAGTCTATAGAAATGCGATTATATTGGTATGCAATAAATTGAGAGTATTAAATTATTGCGATCTCGCCTCAGAACATGAGTTTTCGGTAGCAACAGAAGGATTAAATCTAAATTAAATGCTCGTTTTGATTCTACAGTTTTGAATGAAATATGTAAATGCTACTACTACTAACATCTTCGATCATATTTGGTATTGCTCAATAAACTCTCTCAATCTACTGAAATTTAGTTTTCGAGTGATGATACACAGTATAATCGATATGATAAAGTAAACTAATCGTCCCTTCAGTGATTGTACAAGATAAATATACTTAGCTGTAGCTGTTCCCATAATGCATTAGTGTGATTTAGTCGTTTGCCTCTTATTCGGAGGAAAAATGCTCATTTTTTACAGAAATTTACAGATCAGAAGCTTATTTCATTAGTGATTCGATAATCAACCCTGTTCTAATTACATCGAGCTACGAATTTCTAACTTAAACTTGGAGTCACATTCAAAGTCTTCCCGTTACGTAAGCCTATTATCTCTCAATGGAAATATCAAAACATTCTAACAGGAAAAACATGAATCTTCTATCCTACAATCCACCTATCTTTTGTGCTTTAAGCGTTTTTATTTTATGCTATCTCAGGAAGAAAAGGCCAATTTTCAATAGGTCGCTGTGAATCCAAAACAATATCATTCCAAAAAAAGAGAGAAAAATCCAAAAAATCCGGTTTAAAATATGGAGCACAAGTCAAAAGATCTTAAAGAGTAGTATTCATCAATCTTGCAGCCTCATATTTAAGATTCTGTCTATTTAAGCTGATCGACGGTGTTGGTCTTGTGAGGAATGCAGAATTTGGCCTACAAACAAACGCCAATAAATATTTCAATCATTTCATTTATTTTTACCTGAAAGCATCCCTCTTTTCTTGACCCTCAACCTCTTTCTTTCGTTTAGCCTCTCTTGGAGGACACTCCATATATTTCGGGAAAGCTCCGATAGTTGCGTTAAAGCCCTATTTATCCAAGTAAGATTCAATTATTTTAAAAAGCACTTACTTTTCTTGGAGGACGAGATGGATAGAACGGCTCTTTCTTTTTCTCTCCATCACCACTCACTGACATCGATCGATCAACTTTTTTCTTGAATAATTATGTGAATTTTCGCGTAGCCATCTATCAATACCTTTTGGATGTTAGGCTTTATATCGAAAATCTCTTTATCCGCTGAGAATGTCCTGTTTCCATGGGATGTCGTCAGGAAAGCAGCAGGTTGGAACTTGGTTTTATTTTCTTTCCATTCTTTCTAAAATAAATAAACTCAGCTTCTCATCTTAAATCGTGTTAATTACAATTTCCTTATCTCTTTTTAGGGAGTAAGGATCAGCCATGAACTTTGGCACACGACTCAAGGTGTGTCCGACTGTAGACGCATAATGTCCTGATTTAGGTCGCGTTGTTAAGATATTCCTTGGTCCGACTATGACTTTGCCTATTTTTGTTTGTTTGCTGTCATGTGATCAAATTATAACTCATTCTCACCATTCGCATCTCTATGTGAAACATTTTTCACCTTTGGGTCTTGCGGTTCATATTTAAAATCAGTTTTGAATGGACTGAGGTGATGGTAAAGCGTAAATTTCCCAAAAATGATTGAAGAGGATTGTACTCAGATTTTTCGCCGCTCGCTGGGATGAAATATTTCTGGTCGTGAGGGATTTTCTCAGCCTTTTTCATTTGATACTGTTTGTCTCTTCTGTCAGGATCGATATATGGAGCGCCTACAATTATCAAATTGAGATTTGTACAGAGAGAAGGGGTCGAAAGCTACCAATTGAAACGTAGATTGGCTTGGAAAAGAATGAGCTTGCTACAGACCCGGTGCCTGGGTGACCACCATAAATTTGTCTTGGTTTCGTAATGACCTTTCCATCAGCGGTTCTTTTAGGCCCTTAAGGATGGCATAGGTAAATTATCTGAGCGGATATGTGTTGTTTGGTTACTATTCTTGATTTGGTCTATCCCTTCGCCGAGCGCACCTGCAGGAGGGGAACTGAAAAGCGCGAATCGAGGTCTTAACGGATTGGATTAGCTGAGAGCTCGATAATTTCTGTCTTACTTTTGCTGATAGCTCTTCGTTTCATCAACTACCTTGTTAAAGATAGTAGTTAACGTCTTAGCTTTGTCGTCGGACATGAGATGAGATTGATATTTCTAACTTCTTTTTTTTTTTCAGGAGTAAATATTTAATTCACTGCGTCAATTAAGAATGAAAGTTGACAGCAGTTTGAGAAGTTACAATATAAATTTTAGTATAAAAAGATATTGAAACCTGCAGAATATATCGGCAGTGCTAAATGATCAAAAAACTATTCCAATACCACGACCGATGCAACATCATTTTGCATTAATATGCCGAATTATCGGAGTTGAGTAAGTAAGTAACAGTATACACCCCCGTAGAAGAAAATACACTTCAAAACTTTAGATACTAAACGGTCAGTGCACAGTCTGAAAAGAGGAAAAGGTGATTCATTTAATTTACTGGTCAAGTCAATTATTACTTTTTCTATTGAAGATTCAATACATTTAAATGCGAAACTATAGCAAGCGAGAAAAAAAACTTGATATGACATTAATCAAATTACTTTCTTGTCGATTAAAAAAAAAAGGAAACGATTTAAAGTAACAGAATTTAGGATTGTGCTGCTCAATGAGTAGCCTATGCTGTGTCTTTCGTATAAATCCGTAGATAACTTGATTTCGGGCGAATTCTCTCATTTTCAAGTTCCTAAACGATGTTAATTAAGAAATGCCAATCTGACAAAAGTAAGGTTACATTTTCCTTTTGCATCTGCTCGAAATAATTTACATAATCCATTTTTGCAGCCACAGAGCTCTTTTCGCCTGACTTTAGCGAGACTTCATCCTTTGGGAAAACAGCCGATTCTCTGCGCAGAGCAGCCTCATTGATCAGATGAGAGTCTTTGCTGCGCATCCCTTCTAATTCATACCTAAACGTATCAATCAATGTCGGAGAATTTTGGATATTCGCTAAAGGTTCTGTGGTCCTGTTTTTTTGGCCTGTGATTGGTTGACTAAAAGATTCCTGATGAAGCGGGTTTTGAAGGACACAATCTTGAAGTTCATCAAGTTCTCCACAATTTCTCGAATGACTACGTGAATTAGACGTGTCTAAATTGATTTTAGGTTGCTGATTCTCGAAGAATGATGAATTGAAGATCGGATTTGCTTGACTATGAGTGCCACAATCGAAAGACTGCTTGCTTAGTCCATACGTTTTATCGGTGAGTTTAGGCGCCTTGATAATAGGTGGTACAGAGAGCAATACACATATTTTATTAATGTCATTGACGGTCGCTTCAGCCTAACGATAATTATTAGAGCAAAATATATATAAATGAATGGCTTTACTGTAGGGAAATCCTTGAACTGAACGCAGCCATCTTCGACTCGCCTCTTCGTCGCCAAGAAAAATTCCGAGAGTGCAGTGATCTGTTCAGAAAGTTTCTTGTTCTGATTCATTATCATCTCATTATCTCTGCTGAGAGTATTTTGGTCAACTAATTTTTGCTAGACAGATCAATGTTGTAATTTATTAATTAGCAGGCACTTACATCTAGCTCTTTCTTCAATGATTCCTCGCTGAATTTCAACAGCTCAACCTCAGCTTGAAGTCTTAGAATTTCCTTAATTTCTTGAGAGTGGACTTTATGGGACTGTCTTTTGTCAATGTCGGTACTGCTTCGGTCTAAGTCCGAGAGCTGAGAGTTCTTTATCAGCATTTTATCGGCGATCAGGTTAATTTTATCCAAATCGAGAAGGTTTGTGGCCGATTTCGATTTAATTTGCTGGGATAAACTCTTCTTATCGATTGATCTGTTCAAATTCCCATTTGTGCTGTTAACCTGTGTTTGCTCAACGTCATCGGATTGTCCAGGGAAGTCATCATTAAACGTCAGCTCTCTGCGCACTGGCGTTGTTGTCCGAGTTTCTTTCTTCGAGTTATTCTTCGAAAGCGGTTTAGTACTCTCGCGGCGACTGAACCCTTCGTCATCCTCACGGTCAGTCATGCTAGTCAATGTTATATTGCATTGAATAGAAAAGCAACTACTTCTTTTGTGAGTATCTCTCAACATAAGGTGTCGTACTCGATGTAAACGGTCTCGATTTGGGGAGGACCGTCCCGTTCGTTTTGAGCTCAAGCAGTTTCTTTTGCAGCATTAACAGTCTAGGTTTCTATGCAGCAGGGTTAGATGTTTAATAACAGACAGCAAATAAATACAAGAGCATTTCGGTTGAGAGCTGGCAGAGGACCGTCGGCGGGCATTTTGTTAAATGGTTCTGTGAGTTGGCGGTTAAGCACCATATCTAACAGCAACATTGCATAGAGGTTGCGGTCCTCTTTGAAAGATATATTCAATGTGTTTTGGCACAGTTTCTTCGACCATTGATCAATCCTGACCTTCTCATGTTTATTCATATAGACGTACTGCCTCTCAATCTCAAGCATTAAGCCAATGAACTGCTCATCAAGTTTCGTCGTCGGATCTTTCAGTCTCTGAAGGGAATAGTTTACGATGCTGGCTTTCATGTCTTTTCAATCCGTTTATTGAATAATTAAAAATTCTAACAGCTATCTGGCATAAAATTCGCAAAATTTTATATTTATTCAATCGTCCATCAACTAGGAACTTAATTAAAGTAACTCCAAAAATATGCAGATTCAGATAACAGTAACAGATGCCTAGACGCCAACGAAAAAAATTCTTGGACAAAAATTTCCCATAAAAAAACAACAAAAGAGTGGGAATAAAATTGTTCTTTTTCCAGGGTTATTTAATAAAAATTGATAATTTGAAATTATCGCGCATTACATCGAGGCCTTTAGATTTTCTTGGGTCTCTCTTTTTGAAGAAACTGGCGTTCTTGTAGAACTTATCTGAGGATCTTTAGTCATAGGAGTCTCAGAATGATGGAGCACTTTCGAACTGTTATCATACTCATAGCCATTAAAAAGATCTATTTCATTTGAGATAGAGTGATCAGGAATAGAAGCTATTACTTTGAACGGAGTCTCTTCTTAGCATTAACGCATTTTGCGCTAAGATCTCATCATTCTCGGGGTCCTCTTTTTGTTGTTGGCGCGCATCAAAATTATCATCTTTTTTCTAAGAAAAGTTAGCAAACGCCAAACAATTAAAATTACTGCAGGTAAGAATGGGGCAACTAATTCTCTGTTGTGGAGCTTTTGCCAAGGATAATCTTGGAACCAAGGATGGTTTTTGACCTCTGAAGGTCCATTTAACCCGAGTCGATTGGCTGGTTTTCTCTGTAAGGTCTTTATATAGTCAATTGGTATTCTGTTAGCCAAAAAATCAAAATGTGGCTTGTTACTCTGTTTATGAAATCAGCAGCCTCTAATGACCACCCAGCAGGAATATCCTGTTTCCGAACTTGCACTTGTTTCGCTAATATTTGGTCGCGGATATCTTTTCTGGTTTTTCCAAGATAAGGTCGCTTTCAAAATAGTATTATTTTCGCTTTGCAAAGGTTAGATTTACTCTTCCCATCATAAACTCATATGCCATAACTCCAACAGCAAAGTAATCAGCCGCCACTCCATGGTTTTGTCGACACATAATTTCAGGAGCTGTATCATTGATACCACAATTATAAACCAAAAAAATCATAAACAGCACTCACCCATATATCCCGGTGTTCCGCTTGTATCGCTGCTATTATCTGGTCTCCAAACACGAGCGATGCCGAGGTCTGTAATATGTACATAACCTGTGTTATATTTGAATAGTAAGGACCAACAACGCTTTCACGGTTCATACCTTCAGAATCCAGAACCAGGTTTTCGGGTTTGATGTCTCTGTGTATGATTCCATTCATATGAAGGTACTCAAGACCATGCACAAGGCATGCAATAAAGAATTCTTTGAAAATGGACTCAGAAACCAGGTTTCATGTTTGAAATTACTCGTTTGCTCTTCATTGAACTTTCTGTGACGTCCAACATGATATCGAAGGTCTCCTCCGGTCATGAGATCCATGACCAAGTACAAATTTTCTCGATCTTGGAATGAATACACCATGTTCACGATAAACCTATTCGATTTCACAACCAGGGGATGTACTAACGATTACTCATGATTCAGAGTAGCCAGCAGCTGCTTTTCGTTCATGACGGAGCTCACGCTTCGTTTGCTGATGATCCTATTGATTAGTTAGATGTGGATGGGTGTTGAGGGGTTGGAGAGAGTTTACTTGGCTTTTGACATCTCTTTCATGGCGTATAGCCTACGATCCTTCTTAGTTTCGACTTTCCAGACCTACCTGCTTCAGAAACGGGTTGACGGTTGTGAATTTACCTTTCCGAAGCCTCCACGGCCAATGACATAATGAAAAGTAAAGTTCGACTTGGAGATAGCTAGTAGGGTAAAGTAAATCGCGTTCGGTAAAAGAGTTGTACTTGTCTCGAGTTCGGGTTGTGGCTCTGGTTTGAAATTGCAAGTTCCCATTTTTTTAGAGGCTTCTTGTTAAAAGCAGAACTTTTTATTTTGATAAAGTGATTAAATTAATTTCGCTTGGATGGTGCTTTGTTGTTATGAAATGATAGATAACCGATTGATCGAAAGGAAAATATATGCAGAATTGGCATGAAAATTAATTTGTTAAACACCCATGTTATATAACATTTTCTCCCTTAAGTTCTATCCAGGAAAGCATGTTGAGTAAATTAGATGAATCTACAGAGGATTCTTTGTTGGTTTTAATCGAAAAAAGTAAAAACTAACAGTTTATCATTACAGATATTAATAATTTGCGTTAGTGGGTGAGAGTAGATAAAAAATTTTGTAGGAAGTTCCGATTATAGCTGTATGTACCAGCTTCAAATACGTTTTATATGACTTGACATCCCAAGTAAGCTGTGGTTCTTGAATAATGTGAGCGGCTGATGCTAATGACGAATAGAAAGTATGCATCAAACACTCAAGAGATCGAAATCTCCCGCCCGATTGGAGCCATCCGTTGTATGTATTCGAGTGGGTGCTGCCAACTGAATGGTTTCTTCCAATGCTCAAGACTTGCTGCGTGAGAATTGAAGGTACCAAGAGCCTTTGCAAACTATAAGATTGTCACCAGTGAAACAAACTACCCATGATATCAGTTCATGGTGAAGTAATTGTGGAAGTTTGCTGCTTCCTTTGAAATTTCTTTCTATATTAGCAGCTTGTTGATTTACAAGGACTCTGATATGTATTAATTCCCACTCCTTTGTATCAACCATCGTTGCGTGATTTCATTAATTTTTCATTTAACATACGTTGACCTCTAACCAATACATCGAAACATTCCAACATACCCATCAGCAGTCTGAAATCTCAAATTTTGAAATTATTTGAAGCAATAATGCGTTTAACTCGCATCTGATGCTGATTAGCTCAGAGCAATAGTTTCACGAAAGAAATGCCTCGAAAAGAAAGCAACAGGGCAGAGAGAAAAAGCACTATCACTTTTCTTCCTCGAGATCCCTTGAACGGCAATTTATGATATGTTTTTCTTTGTTCTAGGGGGATTTAAGAGCATAAGTTTTATATAATCAAAGTCTCAAAATAGGACCTTAACGCGTGCAAACAATGGCGTCTCCTGGTTGGATTTGATGTTAAAGCCTGACGAATCTAATTCATTTCTTACCAAGAGCTTTTAACCTCAGAATTGTGTATATTATATATGTGAGAGAAAAATGTCAGACAAGGCAACCCATGGTGTTAATTTACGAGAATAATTAACTAAATAAAAAGCTCTTGAATTTTTTAATTCTACTCAAGCTCATGGTGGAAAAAAGAATAAGTGATGAATATTTTGAAGAAATTACGTACGAACGGAGACCAAGCAAGAGTTTTACAACGTCGGAATCAACGAAGAAAGAGATATTAATCAAGAAAGTTCGTCAATCCTTCTCAGCATCAAATAAACGTCAAGAAAGCGAATTGGTGTCAAAAATTGACTTTCTTGATGATGTAAGCATTTACAAGTTAGCTGATTGCGACCAAAACTGTGTCCGCGATCTTATTGAGGAAGCTTTTCTTGAAAGAAAGAAATACTTGGAAGGTTTTGCTTTCTATTATCAAGATAAGCACGACACATGCTCCAATATCGTTGCGCACGCTATTACTGAGAAAGGAGAAGTGATCCCTGTTAAACAGCTAGCAGAAATATCAGAAATACAAAAAGTCAAAATTTTTTATGACGATCGTGCAATCTACATAGGTGATATCAAAGGTGGGAAAAGACATGGGAAGGGAGAGATGAAATTTGAGAGTGGTGAAAGGTATAACGGAGAGTGGAAAGAAGATTTGATGGATGGGGAAGGCACTTATACCTGGCTGGATGATACAAAATATAAAGGAAGATTTAAACAGGGAATGAGGGAAGGGAAAAACGGAGAATACGATGACCCTCAAGGTCTAAAATACAAAGGAGAGTTCTTTGCTGACAAATTTTATGGGTTCGGGGAAGCAGAATGGGCAGACGGAAGATCTTATCAAGGTGGATGGAAAGATGGCCGCCAGCATGGATACGGAAAATTTATATTTGCCAAAAATTCAAAGTTTGAAAATTATATAGGGAACTGGAATGAAGGTCAAATATATAACGAAGGAAGATTGGCCATGAAAAATGGGGATACGTATGAGGGAGAGTTTGAAGGGAATGGTATTCGACACGGATTTGGAGAATATATCTGGTATAGCGCTGGACTTTGCTATCGCGGAGAATGGAAAGACGATCTTCGAGAGGGTATAGGTGAACTTGTATGCAAAGACGGAGAGGCATACGAAGGGAGCTGGAAAAACGATACAATGCATGGTCGAGGTGCGATTAGATTGCCAACAGCGACGCCAGGCAAATTAGTAACTCACATTGGAGAATTTTCTGGGGTTGTATGGGTGGGCGATTTGGTTAAATGCCAATTTTGGGGAGAATTCAGGTCTCTTTCAGGAGCTCGCTACAAAGGAGCCTGGGAAAGGTTTCGCAAACACGGCAAAGGCGAGAGTCTTGATGTGGATGGATTATATATCCAAGGAAAATTCGAAGAAGACAAACCAACTGGGAAAGTCGAAGTGGAATTTCCTCATTTGAATGGGCTGAAAACATGCATAGTGAAAAATGGGAAGTTACTGTCTGCAGATGGAAACGAAATTGAATTTATGCAATATTCAGCAAAAAACGGTCATATTGGTAAACCAAAAAAGGAAGGGAAGGGAAGCGCAAAATTGAGAGATCGCTCTATTTACGAAGGTGAGTGGAAAAACGGAATGCCGCATGGCAGGGGGTGGAGGTGTCAACCAAATGGTTTAATGCATAAGGGAGAATTCAACAATGGACAGCGGCATGGAAAGGGTCAAGAAATTCTACCAGATGGAACAAGTCGTAGTGGGACTTGGAAAGAGGATTCAAAGGAAGGGATTTTTATTATTGAGTATGCAAATGGAATTATCACCCTTGTTGAATATCACGAGGACGAGGAAGTTGAAAATATTCCCGATTTATTTGAATTTGAAGAGGAGGAAGAAGAAAATATGAATAATTCCCAAGCAAACGAAAATGATTCTACTCAATTTCATTTCTCTCTTTCATTGCGACGGCGTAGAATGAGCGCAGCACCGAGTTTAACTATGAGCAGAGGCAGTACTAATTGGGTGATTTTCTGTTTACGTTGTTAGTTGCATGTTCTGAATCAAAAAAATGAGAAATTTTTATTTCAAAAGAAGAGAAAACGCTTGCTCGAAGAAAGGCTTTTGATTGCTCTTGTTTGTTGTAAAAATGGCAAAATGTTCGTAAGTAATAGACTATTTTGTTGTGGGATAAGTCATTTAAAATTTGGAATTTTTATTTTCTGAAAAGGGTTCCATTAATGCAAGTTTAAAATGAATAGTGGCAGAGGCACCGAACAGAATAGCAATGTTAGGTAGTCAATACATTTGTAAAATCAAAAGGTTTTGATTATCAATGTGCTTTTTAAGAACAATAGTAAATATATAGCCTATCCACTCTAATGCAATGAAATGGTTTCTCATTTTTTGCAAGTCGATGAAATATTTTAGAAACTTTATCCAGACGACCATGATGATAGGGAGGGATTTAATAAATACTTCCTACTTCGAAATGACCTATACAGATGATCAGTTTAGTCTTATTTATAGAGTTCTTCAGGAGGATGACATCGTTTGCATTCGTATCCTGCGAATTCTGTGCCTTCATACGGATCCTTCAACCTCTTTGGATACTCTGGTGGCCCTCTATACTTTACTGCTTGGTCGTTCTTCTTGCACTTTGGACAGCTCGGTTTGCTGAAAAGTGATCCCATGTATTTTTTATGTATTAAATATAAACTTCAACAATTTTTCTGTTTTAACACAGGACTATCAGATCAGAAGTTTCATATTCCCTTTGTTATTTTCTTTCGGTGCTGTCTTCTTCGATTTGGAGCAACTCTTCACAGAATTTTTACCGAAAGCACCCTTGAATGAAGCCAGAGTGTTAGGAGTAATTTTTCATGACAGTTCGTATAGTCTTTGCTCATTCAATAGATATGATCACTCATATTTTTCAAATTTCCACGATAATGTGTAAAGTATGGGGGCCCAATCGATTAAGGAACGTGGTTAGATAGTGAAAATGAGTGAAAAAAGAGTAATCACCCATCACAATTAATGGTGCAAATTCTTTAAACAATCTCAAAACTCTGTTTCCAAAAAGGATTGCTAAACATAGCACGGCGCTGACTTTAGAATTTAAATAATCGTCCGACTAGCAGAGCTGACTATGTGAAATATACAAAATTTCAAATGTCAACAAATATTGGTCATCTAAAAATTGAAAACCTAGAAATTAATTCACAATGGAAAGCCAAACCAAAGAAGAACTGGAAGCGTTCTTGAAGAAGCTAGGACTTGATTTGAGTTGTCCCATTTGCAATAAACTTTTCGATGACCCTGTTCTCGATTCAGAGAATCGTACTACCTGCAAAAAGTGCCTTGAAAACTGTGCTGATGAGTCTCAATCAATGGACCCAACTGAAGAGAAAATACCATCTAACAAATTTATTGAGAAGCTCCTAAATGACTTGGTTGAGATCCAAAAGAATGCTTCAATCGAAGCATCACTACAAGACAAAAAGAAATCTTGCTTCATTGAGTACGATGGGTTGAAGATGAGATTACAAAGGAGTTATTCTCACCTAATAGCATCGCTACATGGTTGGGAGAATATGAATGACGTTGAAAGGTACAATTGTCTCGTTGAGCTGGGATTAGACACGATATTTCCATACCTTGACGACGAGTTTAGGATATTTCTTTCTGGTTTCACTCAGGAGAGGAGACATGCTGAAATGATAATGCACGATGGTCGGCCTATTTATCCGAGCGTGCAAGAGTTTTGGGACAAGAATAAAGCAGAGCACGTCCAATGGTTGAGTGAATTTTTAATCCAAGAATTTACCAAAACTACCATAAATCTGTAAAATATGAGACTCAAAAGTAATTTGGACAGTCGAGAAGATGTTGATTAAGGAAAGTGTGAAAAATCTATATGAATATTGGCAATATTTATAATCAATGCTGAATAATGAAAAAATTCTCTTTTTCTCAAAGATTGTAATGTATTATTAGATTTGAAATTATCTTTCAAAGATCCAAATACATTTTGACAACAATTTTCTGGTCCGATAAGAATTGAACACTAAACATTACGAAATATAATTTCACGTCACTTGATACTTTGAAATTACAGATGTATAACTGACGCATCTTTTTTGATCCAGCGAAGCAATTAAGAAATTACGATCTACTACTGAATCGAATTTCTACATCGCAATACATACTTTGAATCATATCTGAATGATATCCGTTATTGAGTAGATTATTCCAAATTTCTAATTGAACTGAATCATAACTTTCCATTGCAACGTTTGCTTCTTTTAAGCCAGTAACAATTTTTGATATCTATTTAAATTCCTTTAATCCACTATCAAAAATTAATTATAACTGCTGACACCTCTCTACTAACACTACTAAATGTCTCAACTCCCTTTCTTCGGCAAAAAGCTCCTCGTTCTTGGAGGAAATGGATACGTCAGCTCAACAATATCAACGATGGCCGCTTCGCTCGGTGCAAAGGTAACTGCCGTTACCAAGAGCGGTATAAACAGAAATCAAAGAATCAGTTCCCAAGTGGAGTTTATCTCCGGAAATCCAGGGGAACCTGCTTCATTAGAAAAATATCTAAGAGATACCGACACAGTTATCCATTCGCTAGGTGTTATCGCAGATTTGTTGGGAAACAAAATGCACAGTCCAGCAGGTGAAGGCTCCTGTGAAGGTCTGAACAGAGAGACTGTAAAAAATCTTGTGAGATTTTTAGGAATGATCGGCGGAAAAAAATTAGTTTATCTGTCGATAATGAAGGATTCTATCTCCTCGAGACAGACTGAAGAGTTTCTATTGAAACAAAATTTGAAAACCTGTATTCTGCGACTTGGGTTTGTCAACGCGCTTAACGATACTCAGTTCTTTAAGGTCCAGAGCAATGAAAAAAATGCTGATCTTCAGAGAAAAATGGCTCTGCATAAATTTGCAGCTGGGAATCCATTTACTGCCGAGGCTCTAAATCTTAAGACGTTTGAAGATTGTAACGATGTTAGCACAATAGCAAAAGGCACGGTTTACGCTGCTTTTGATAGCAAATATGACGGCAAGATCATTCAGAGCAAGGATATAGCAAGGATCACTGAAGAATATCAGTATTTGGAGCGGTTAGGAGAGAAAAGAGAAGAAGAGAAGAGTGGTGTCGCACCGTTAACGGTTTAAGTATTATATATATATGGATTTATTAATAAGTATTCTATTGACAAAAATTTGAATGGACTTCAATTTCTTAAGAAGATTATTGTGACTGAATCCTATTTATTGGTTGAGAAAAGCTTGCAAGAGTGATGGATAACGAACAAAACAACAAAAAATTTTCTTTGCTAAAAATTCTCAATGAGATAGGCCAATTAATTTATCTAATCACCATGAGCATGCATGGTCTGTATACGAGAGTTCTCACCTTTTTCCTCTTTCACTGAAGTATAAGGTAAACAACGATGGAAATAGTTCGATAGCTACTTCCAACAAAGTAATTTAATGATATTTAATTCTCACGTGAAAATAATCCGTTTAACAAAAAATCTCATTGATAATAAAGTTAATATTGCTCTGAGCTTTTTCCATTGAGGTTAGAAATACTTCTATTAGCTATGAGGCATATGAGGCAATCACAAGTAACTGTGGCGAAGAGAAATTTTTCAAAACTTATCACCTTTTTCATATTAAAATGGGTCTTTTTTGAAATTCTAGTTCGCACTGACACTGCTGAAAGCAGATTAATACTTTTAATTTTGAAGAGGCTATTCTAAATTCATTAACAATTCAGAAGCACTGATTCCTCGTTTATGAAAGTTCTTTTCAAACAACCCATAAACATAAAAGAAGGTTCAGCTCTCTTTCTCTTTCTAAATGGTGAATCATACTTGGATAGTGGCAATTTGACCTTCAATCCACGAATGATATTCGTTTGAGGTTCCCTTTACCTCTTTTACAAAACACTATATTGTTTTCAGAGGAGATCAATGAGCTCACTTGATTTCTGAATTTAATCTAACATAGAAATTTTAATTTATTCAGAGCTCTTGAGTTGATACTACAATGGCCGAGAACCGATTCAAAGGGAAGAAATTTAAGAAGATACCGGGTCGTAAAGTCGGAAGAGAGAGCTTCATCACTTCCTCCGACGAGCTTGAGCTTAAGAAAAAAGTATTAATGAAAAAAATGCCAAAATCTCAATCAGAAGTAAGTGCGCGGAAACAAATCGAGATCTTGGAAAATATCAAACAACTGAACCATCCAAGCATCGCTAAATATCTCGGTTTTCAGGAGACCACAGAGGATATCTACCTTGAGTTTGAGTACTATGAAAATGGAAACCTCGAGGAATTCCTCTCAGATAATAAAACCCTTCTGGAACACCAAGCACTGAAAGTTATCCAACAGATTTTTTCCGGACTCCATGCAATCCATAGACTGAAAATATCACATTGTGATCTGAAACTCGAAAATATCCTAATAGACGACAACTACAATCTGAAGATCACTGACTTTGATTCCGCAGTGAAAGATCACCCTGATGAAAATATTGATATTCTGGCCTTTGGAACCATCGTTCAGAGAATTTTATTGGGCAAAAATCCGAATCCTAATGGCACATCTCCAAGTTCTGTGCAATTATCAAAAAGAGCAACCGATCTGATATCCAAACTCCTTGTCCAAGATCCAGAGCAGCGACCAAGTTTTGATGATCTTCTAAACGATGAGTGGATTAATGGGTCTTTGTTTAATGAGAAGATTACCATCGCTCTTCCGGATTCTAATTCGAAAGTAGTGAATCCTTTGGAACTATGGTACCCCGACACATCAGCAGCATTTCGAGAGAGATATTATCGAAGGGTTTCAGGTGAGATGCTTCAGGATATAGTATACAAATGCGATTCTAAGATTGGAGACAGTTCTATTTACACTGCCGCCGAGCTCTCTAGTCCGCAACAACAAGTGGTCATCAAACAAGTCTCAAAAAGCAATAAGGATGCTCAACAAAGAGTATTAAATGAAATCTATTTCCTCAAAAAGCTCCAATCGCCCTACACTGTCCGTTTACTCGATCATTTAGAATCTAAGCAAGAGTACTTTTTAATATTTGAAAAGTGCGAGAATGGTGATCTAGGGAGCTTTATCACCACTCTACTCACCGAGCACCAACTTTATGAATACCAAGCTCGTCAGTTCATTTTAGACTTACTTAAGTGCGTTAAGATCCTCTACATTTCGAGGACGATCCATGGACGGATCAGACTCGACCATATTTTGCTTGATGCAGACTTCAAGCCGAAAATCTGCGGATTTGCTGAAGCAGTGTCTTTGAACGCCGAAGGTGGTTTCAAGTTCGAGACTGAGGCCTTACCAGACGAGTTCCATCAGAAATCGCCTCCAGAGGCATTAAACAAGCATGAATATTTTCCTAACAGTGATATTTGGTCTTGGGGTTTCGTGTTCGCTTCCATATTGAAAAGCAGAACTGGCATGCCTTCAGTTCCAAAGGCCGTCGAGGGACTATCCGGCATTGTTAAAGACTTCATTGGAACAATGCTGAAAGCAGACCATTCGATGAGAACTGGGTACGCGATTCTTATCGGACATCCTTGGATCTCCAAGATGAACTCTAGTAGAAGTGAATTCGGCAAACTGAGTCAGCTCCATGACTTTAACTGCTGGTATAAGCCACCCAGCGAAGTCAGTGATCAGCTTGAAAAAGCTTATGAAGAAAGAAAAAAATACGTGGAAAACGCTGCATTGTATTTGGAAGAGATGAATGATGAGTGCTCAAACGTATTCATACACGTAAGGACTGAAAATGGAGACATTCTCCATCCGAAGGAACTAGCGGATATCAAAGAGATGAAAAACGTGAAAATTTTTTATTCAGATGGTGCAATCTACAAAGGAGATATCAAAGACGGGAAAAGGCATGGGAAGGGAGAGATGAAATTTGCGAGCGGTGAAAAGTATAACGGAGATTGGAAAGAAGACTTGATGGATGGAAATGGAATATACGTCTGGTTAGATGGACCAAGGTACAACGGACCTTTCAAGCGCGGAAAGAGAGAAGGAAGATGCGAGCTGTACGAAGATGGCAAAGGTGCGACCTATAAAGGAGAGCTTTGTGATGATAAGATTTGTGGAGAGGGAAAAGCAGAATGGCCAAACAGGACTTCTTATCACGGTGATTGGAGTAATGGTTATCAGCATGGAATCGGAGAATTCCAATTTGAAAACCATGAGAAATTTGCAAGCTATAAAGGGGAATGGAAGGAAGGCAAAATGGGAGGCAAAGGCAAGTTTGTCTATAAAAATGGAGACATTTATGATGGAGAATTCGAAGGCGAGGGCCTACGGCACGGAACTGGAGAATATATCTGGAAAATGAGCGGAATGTTCTATCGCGGAGAGTGGAAAAACGACCGGCGAGAAGGGCAAGGGGAGCTTATTTGCAAGGAAGGAGAGTCGTGCCGAGGATCTTGGAAAAACGATGTCATGGAAGGAAGAGTAACGATTAGATTGCCTCCGACAGCTCATGAAGGGAGAGGCTTGACTAAAATTGGGGACTTTTCTGAAGTTGAATGGATGGGCAATTTATCAGAGTGCTGCTTTAAGGGAGTATTTACGCTGTTTTCAGGTAAGTCCTACAAAGGAGAATGGTTGAGGTTCCGAAAACATGGATATGGTGAAAGTGTAGACGCTGACGGGCCAATTGTTCGAGGAAAGTTCTTTGAAGATAATCCAAGTGGGGAGATGAAATTGATACATTTAAATGAGGTAAAAACCTGCTATTTTAAGAACGGGATGATGGACTCGCCAGATACGAAGTCGGTTAAAGAAGCCGAGTTTATCTGGTTGCCAGCGGCGTTTGACAAAGTTGGCCAGGTTCAGAAAGATAACGTTGTTCGCAAAACTTTGAAAGATGGTACTCTATATGAAGGAGGTTGGAAAGATAATATGCCTCATGGAAAAGGATATATTAGATTCCCTGATTCAACTGAGTATAAAGGAGGATTTGAAAAGGGTAAAAAGCATGGGAGAGGACAAGAAACGGCCCCAGATAAAACAAAATACAGTGGAACTTGGTTAATGGGCAAAAAACAGGGAGAATTTGTGGTAGAACATCCAAATGAAGAGCCTTACATTGTAAATTTCGACGGTGGCAATTCCGATGATATCCGTAGCAATCCTCGGCTAACTATACGTGGTGAAGAAGAAGAAAAAGGTGATCACAATGATAAAAAACGCCTTGGAAGCTTTGAATCGAGCGAAACTGATGCTTCGCAGGACGAAGCGCTCCATCGAGCAACTACTGGAAGGATGAGTACCAATAGTGCTATAAACACTTCCTCGAGACCTAAGAAATCACTGACTATGTCATGGAAAGGACCTTTCGGTTGGTTAACGAAAAAGTAATTATTATTATGAGTGTAATGAGGAATTGGAGTTTTAAATGTTTTTGAAATCAATTTGTTGTTGCACATTATTATGTGTCATATCATCATCACCAATTAAAAGTGTTTCATCTCCACTGGAGTGTGCATAATATTATGATATTTTTATATTCAAAAATCTGAAAATACAAAGACCTAGTTGGTTTAAAACTTGATATCCCAACGCGATGACACACTTTTCCTTATTTGATGAAATCTAATTTCTTATACCTTGAAAAGTTTGGTTATAAGCTTTGGTTGCCACTATTATTAGGTGAAACTCGAGAAGAAGAGATTTCTATTATTAATTATACGCTCACCAAATTCGATGCCATTTATTTTTCAGTTTGGAATAAATGTCTGCTGTCGACAAAACACATATTTAAATTTTTCAGAGATCCAAGTCGGGATTTTTAGTTAAGTAACTATATGTAAGCCATGCGGCCTGATAGGGATGTTTCAAATATATATTAGAAGGTTATAACAACAAGCTTCAGTCTTGATTTACCAATACCAGTTTTCAATTGGTTTAGAGAGAACACATAGCTTTCGAATGATTTGTTTCAAATAAGATGATGTTTACAATAATACGATACCGATTTTTCTTTTTACAAGCTTCCATTACTCCTTTACATTTTTTTTTCAAAATGAAATTAACCGCTTTTTTACAAATTTAAAACCCGATTTGAGGCTTGAATTGAATTCATCAAAAATATACCTTTACTTTGCATATACCTGAAAATTAATTGTTTGCTCAAATTGATAAAACAATTATAATTCATCATAGAAATCAACTTATCTATTTATTATTTTATTAAATTAACTGGTAATTTCAACTATCGGCTACTAATAGCTTCCACACCAAACTTTTTCGTAAAAATGATCAAGAATTTACTTTGTGTGAGCAAAAATATATTGACACGATAGCTATTAGCATTACTTGTTTGTAACAAATTGCTGGATGATTTGCAAAGCTGTAGTGAAAATTTAGTTTGCCGAATTAATTATTCATTAAGAAGAAGTTAGTGTTCATTAAATTATCAAATACACTTTGTGTATGTATTTTTAATAATAGAATTGGTCGAATAAGGTAGATATGAGCTTCATGACTACTAAATAATTAGAAAATATCTTGACTGTTTTGCTCTTTCCCTTACTTTTCTCCTCAAAGCTTCCGTCCAGCTCTCTTAATATGAATTGGTCCTTGAAGTCTCTTCATAAATTTTGGTTTCTATATGGGATATATATTATGCAGAAATTGATAATGTTTAGCATGCCTTTCTTTCTTTCGAAGAAAATCATCTAATCTCACACTTATTTTCTTACTCAACCACGAAAGTGAACTATTTATCGCATTCTCTTTCGGAATGGACCATTTAATCAACGTTGTCAAAATTTAAACCGTGAGATTGATTCTTTTCGGGTATGCTTTACAACGCTTAGACTTGGCATCTGGGACACCAGACTTGAAAGTCCTAGCACATTCTCCATATCTTGCATACTGCGGGTTTCAAACGCATATTTCAAGGATTACATAACCAGTGAGTATATTGCTCCTGAGCCGAAATTGTCCTTTTACACACAATGAACACATCTC